>Ga0222665_1000668_pt1 | contig 19074 bp, 14 predicted proteins | sample AntAcemetagen653_FD_179853 | JGI IMG/M metagenome (GOLD analysis project Ga0222665, IMG submission 179853) | Saline water microbial communities from Ace Lake, Antarctica - #653 | ecosystem: Environmental > Aquatic > Non-marine Saline and Alkaline > Saline | place: Antarctica: Ace Lake...
ACTAAGGTTTAAAAACAAAAATAAGGTTTGTAATTAAACATTAAGAACGAAATGAATTTACAACTCTGAACTAATCAAGAAATATGGGATAAAGATTTCTTCTTTAGACTAAAAAACACCATTCTTAGAAAAAAAAATTCATTCCAGCACCTCAAAATAAATTTTAGCCGATTATTTACCTTTATTAATCAAAAATTTAAAGTCGGATAATTGATCACTTTGTCTGTCGTTTAAGTAAGCGTAGAATGAACTTGGTAAGGGCTTATCAATGTTTACTTCAATGAAATTCCACCAGCCCTTTCCTTGCGGAAGTTGAGCAGCTTGGTAAGGCAGGTCAATTTCAGTTATTTTCCCTTTATCTTTAAGATCGCGGAATATTACAAAAAACCATTTTGCATTAGCTCTGCCTTCATTTTCTCTCGTAATGTAAATGTAAAGCCTTCCGCCGGGAGCTTCTTTTTCAATCATTTCAATTTCATTCTTGATTTTTTCCTCAGACCAGTTTTCTTTTTCTGCAAGTTTTTTTGTTTCCTCAACTAATTGTTCGGTGGTTTTATAGGCAACAGTTGTAACCGGAGCGTAATTTATTGTAGCTTGCCTTCCGGAAGGTTCTCCAAAAATCATTGTTACTTTATTCCCGAAAATAGTTTTTGCGTCATCATCAAGCCATGCTTTTTCTGTAAGCTGTTCATTAATAACTTGTGAAAACATAGTTGCTGATATTAAAACAAATAATGTAAGTAATAATTTTTTCATAATATTAGTTTTTTTATGGTTATTAATTAAAGAAGTAAATATAAGAAAAAATGTTAATCAGAGTAAGTGAATAAGTTTTTGGTTGAAAGAAAAAAGAAAACGGTAGGTGTTTTTATGAGTATTACAACGAATTAATGGAACATTGACAAATGCTATAATGCCTAAATGCGACAATAAAAATATTGAGTTTTTGTGCCGGTAATAATTAGATGTGTTGATCGCATGATTCAATTATAAATCTAAAATCATCAATCAAAAATTTAACGAATGTACAGCTTCTGAAATATTTTGAATTAAATTTGAATTTTTTTCAAGAATATTCCCGACTACAACAATATCAGCACCGGCTTCAGCAATTTCTTTTGCTTTTTCGGGAGTTCTGATACCTCCCCCAATTATTAGTGGGACTGAAATATTATTTTTTACGCTTTCAATCATTTTGTTAGATATTGTTGATTTTGCCCCACTTCCGGCATCCATATAAATTAGTTTCAAACCAAGCATTTCTCCTGCCACTGCAGTGCATAAAGCAATATCGTTTTTATCAGAAGGAATTGGGATAGAATTACTCATATATGAAGCTGTTGTAGTTTTTCCGCTATCAATCAACATATAGCCGGTAGGAATGACTTCAAGTTTGTTTAACTTCAGATATGGGGCGGCAATTACATGCCGGCCAATAAGCATTTCGGCATTACGACCAGATATTAATGATAAAAACAATAAAGCATCAGCCTTTCTGCTCATTTGAAGTGTGTTTCCCGGGAATAGAACAACAGGGATTGAACTATTTTTTTTAAGTATTGAAATGCAACGATCGAAGAAATCGTTAGTTAATAAACTTCCGCCAACGAAAAAATAATCGACATTTGAATTTTCAGATTCTCTGATAAGAGATAAAAGTTCATCATCGCTTGGTTTATCAGGATCAATCAAAACTGCAAATTGTTTCTTCCCTTCTTTGACTTTTTTTTCTATTATTGAAAATATTTTCATTGAGAATATACTTTTTCACAAAAATAGAAATATATTCTTAACAGAACTATTTTTAGATTTTCAAAATAATCCAAAAAAAAAGCTGCCGGAAAATAATTATTTTCCGGCAGCAACTCTAAAGAATTAATAATTGGATTTTAAAAAGAATTATTCAATGATAATTAATCGGTTATTGATTTCATTATCACCATATATTTTAATAATATAAACACCTTTATTAAAGCCTTCAGTATTTATATCAATAATTTTATTATTGATAATTCTGTCATACATTATATGTCCGATTGAATTTATAATCATAATTCGATTCATATTTGATTCGGATTGGACATTGATTTTATCCTTAGCCGGATTAGGAAATATGATAACATTATTGTTTTCAATTTCTATAGACAATTTGTTAATATTATAAATACTGTATAAAGCATCTTCGGAAGGATAAACTTGCTTCATATAAGCTTCACCAAAAGGATCTGCCATTGAAGATTCAAAAGGAACCAATGATTGAGTAGATGAATCCCAAATTTTAAGAGTTATTTGATTTCCTGAAGTATAGCCTCGGCCTTTAAATATTTCACTAAACATCGAAAGTTCGTTTTCAAAAGCATTCGTAGAATTTATTTTTAAAGCGCCTATCATACAATCATTATCAAAGGCTGCAACTTCATCACCAATCTCTAAACCATTAATGAATATTGTGAAAACAGAATCGGCAGCATTTCCTCCATCAAAATTGAAATAATTACATAATAACCTATCAACTCTTGAAGATTTCTTTCCTGCCGAGGGATAAGTTAAAATTGCATTTGAAGTATATTTAATCAAATATCCCTCGCTCGGAATGCAATTTCCTATTCCATTAACCCAATTTGGGCCAATTTTTCGCAACATCGCACCTACCGAATTTCTTACATAAGCTAAATTTTCATCAATTATAGAAGAAAAAGCGTCGAAAGCATCGATTTCATTATCAGGTAAATAGCTGACAAACTGAAATCCCGGTGAAACACCAATAGGAGTTGAAGGTGAGATCAGGTTCCCATCAATGGTAAATTGACCTGTTCCGCTTGTTTTAATCAGGTAACCTTCGGTTCCAATCCAATTGCCAATTCCGTTTATCCAATTTGGCCCGATTTTTCTCAGCATTGCACCTTCCGAATTTCTAATATAATTAAGATCTTCATTAATTATTTCTTCAGCAACAATAGTAATATCCGGATCAACCGGATTAATTCTTCCCGATACAAACTGAAAACCGGGGCTTATGTTAATTGTTTGAGTTTCTCCACTGTTAAGAAAAGGAACATAACTAAAAGAAACCAAATTACAAGCAACAATCAGATGTGGATTAAATCCAGCATCACAATCGGAACAAGTAACACCTGTAACACAATCGGGATGATTCGGATGACAAAAATCTACATAGTCTTCATCAAAAACATAACCCAATTCAATACTTCCTCCACTAACATATTGGGTCATATTATAATCAAACCAAGGGGCAATTGATCCGGGACACCAGCCGGCACGATTATGATACCATGTTCCGTTTTGAGGTTGACAACCATCGGGATTAGGATTACAAATCTGCCAATTATGTTGTTCAAAAGTTTGTTCGCCATTAACCCAAATATGATGAGTGTCATCATGAAATTCGGCTGCATTGCCAGTATTTAAGTCTCCCCATCCGTGGCCAGAAGATACCAATTTAAGCACGGAAGCTTCAGTATTTGGGGCAAAAGTATGGTTATAGTTTTCAACAGGTTGTAAGTTTGCATAATCACCAAACTGATAGGTTTCATGCCAAATAATATCAATTTTGCTATAATTGAATTCCGGTGAACCTTCATTAAAATTTAAAGTCAAAGAATAAAGATATCCATTATCTAAAGTAGCACAATTAACACGAAAAGAGACTTTTCCCTGTAAAATTGACATATAATCGGTTAAATCAATATCATGAGAACATGGAACACCGTAAGGCGTAATATATCTTATAATTTCTATCCATTTTCCATCATGTCCTTTTACTTCAATCCAGGCAACTCTATCCCATTCACCACACCCACCTGTGGGGCAAGTCAATTCCAGAGTTCCTATGATTTGCTCATAAGCACCAAGGTATGAAGGCAATTCAGCTTCAACAACAACAGACGGGGTGGGTGTGTTTAACCATACATCATCCACTGCCAGAACTTCAATATTTACTACATCACTAACAATGTTTATATTAACAGTTTCTGTTCCGGAATAACCGAAATTATTTGTTGCAATAATGTTCAAAGTATAATTACCATAAGCAGGAGGTTCCCACCATCCCGAATAAAATCCTTCTCCCCAATTAATTGGAATTATTGATTCCCCGTCAATATTAAATTCAACTGCTTCAACAAAAAACAGGTCAGAATATTCAATTGTAGTGTAAGTTGCTAATTGAATAGGTGAAAGTTCAGGAACATAAACATCACCTTCTAAAGGAGATCGCGGATCACTTTCCGGAACATTTGCAACCGGGTCAACTACCATGAATGTATTTAATACAGGGCTAGCAGGATCCCATTGTCCATTTCCGGGTTGTGTTGCCTCAACAGTGACTTCACCAACACTGGTGATAGTCAATATATTGCCATCAACAGTTGCCGGGCCTTCAATTACCTCGAAAATTACTTCCAGTCCTGATGTAGCTTCTGCTTCTAATTCAAATGGTGGAGAAGAAACTAATTTAGTTGAAATTTGGGGAAATGCTATTGCCTGAAATCCGGGATTAAGAGTTCCATTGAAGTTTGAAGTTTCGCCTGTAAGTGCAAAATTCATTAACTCTCCATCACGTTCACCATTTCCGATTTCGCATATCAAATGTGTAATATTAGTATTGTTACCACCTGGTTCCCCCTGATTAAATTTATAATATAATTGTAAGAACTCTTCATTCCCAATTAACTCATCCTCCATTATATCCTGAATCTCGTCCTGGGATAAAGCTTTATTCCAAACGGATACTTCATCCATTCCACCACCATATACAAAATTAAATCCTCCAAGTGTACTTTTACCTAAAGCAAATGGGACTGTAGTACTGGAAAATGTACCTGATGCGGATGAACTACCAATTAAAACTCCGTTTACATATAGTATTACACTACTTCCATCGTATATCCAAGCCCAATGTTGCCATACTTGTTGAACGACTGTATGGGCAGGAGCAACGACTTCATGAAGCCCCGTAGAACTTTTCAAACGACACTCCATTATGCCGTCTCCAAGCTGAATCATGTAAAATTCACCATCGCTTACACCATCTCTGAAACCCATATAACCCTGTCCATAAGACAGTTCATCGCAAAAAAACCAACCTGTCATACTTAGTGCGTTGCTGCCGTCAATATATTTACCACCTTCGTTTAAAATTACATAGTCATCCACTTTGTCGAAATGGAGGTACTGATTTGATTGTGCAATTAAAAATACCGGTTGTAATAAAAAAAAGAAATAAATCAGAAATCGAAAATTCTTAAATAATTTTTTCATAGTAATTAATTTTAAGTTAGTATAAAGTTATTTGTTAATTATTACATCAAATAAGCGTAGTGTTTGTTTTTATTGCATCCACCAAACTTTAACATTTGAATTATCACCTCCCATTTTGCCAACTTGTTCTGTCCAGTTAACCGTATTATATTCCTGTTCAGAAGGAGGGTATGGCAAACGGAAGAAATCCAGATCAGCGCCTTCACGTTGAGTTAGCATTGTGCGGCGTGCTACTGAAAAAGCTTCCCAAACCTGTCTGAAATTATCAATAGAACGCTGAGAATAAATAAGTTTTAACTTTTCTTCTTCAGTAGTAACACTCCAAAAACCTACATGATTTATTAATGTTGACACATTTAAATTTGTAGGTAAAGTTATATTATCAGAAAAGCTTGCTCCAGAAATCGGTAGCTTTGAATCTTGAAGTACTTCTTTCCAGAAATCATAAGACGCCATAACGCCACTCATATATTGATTGCTTGCCTCTGTTTCATCTTGAGCTATACCAATTCCTCTAAAATATGCTTCGGATTTAATAAAATGTACTTCGGCACCGGTCATTAGAATTTCCGGGATAAAATCTTCATCTCCGATCAGATAAAAATTAAACGGAGAATAAATACAATCAGGCCCTTTAGTATTGAAATTAGTATTACGCTGTGAACCATATGGAGTACCACCCGACGGAGGTGTGTTAAGATTAGAAATCTGTGGGTAGGCTTTCCATTTATTTTCATTGTCGGTATCAAAAAACAAATATGCCCTTAAATCGAATATTCCACTACCGTCCGAACTATCATTTAGTGACATTTGATTCCAAATATTCGATCCCATGCGTAAAGCTGTGTGTTCCCTGAAAGACCAGACAACTCCTGTGTTTTTCCATCCAACTGAATAAGGCCAAATAGCAACATTTTCGAGAACCGGAGATGTAAGATTATAGCCTGTTAGGACAGGTAAATCACCTTCAATTATTTCCTTAATTATTTCACCGGCAAGTTCAGGTTCTTTATTATACATCCGCATAGCATAACGCAAACGCAGTGAGTTGGCAAATTTTTGCCATTTACTAATGTCCCCAAATAAAAGATTATCAAAAGTGCTAAAAGTGGCAAAAGGTTCATAAGTTGCAGTTATATCAATATTTTCAGCAGCCCATTTCAATTCGTTTAATAAAAATTTATAAATAACTTCCTGTGAATCATATTTTGGACGGACGTAAGCAAGGTCTTCAAATCCCCAACCTGCATCAAATAAAGGCATAGCACCAAATAAATCGGTAACTTTAAAAGTTTTATATGCAAAAACAATTTTTAACATTGCTTTCATATTATTGACTGCTTTACTTGTATCCCCCATGCTTTCAAATTTGGTTTCCAGGTCATGAAAAAGTGGGAGCTTGAGATAATAGTTTGCCCATATCTCCTCAGTTCCAATGGAATAATTTCCCCATGCTTCTTTTGTGAGGGCTGCTAATTGAGTTTGTTTATAAAGGATTTCGTTATTGATATAAAATTGTTCGTTCCAGCCTAACCTCAACGAACTAACAATATTATTAAATAGGGAAGCATCGCTCGCTGTTGTGAAACCATGTGGATCATGATTCATCTCTTCATATCCTTTGTCGCACGAGTATGTAAGAAATAAGCTGATAATTATAATTGTAAAATATATTTTTGTTTTCATTTCAGATTCTTTTTAGGTTAAAAATGTGCATTTATCGAAAAAGAAAAAGACCTTGTGCCGGGAAATGATGCCCATTCAATTCCTTGGGCATTACCTGAACCCATAACTCCTTCGGGATTAATATTATTGGGTAGAGTAGTATAGATGTAAAACAGGTCTCTTCCAACAACAGATAATGTTAAATTCTGAAATACCTTTATTCTCTTCAATAGTTTTTGTGGTATTGAGTACGATAATGTTACTTCACGGAGTTTAACCCATGTGTTTTCCAGGATTCCGGGAGTGGATAATAACTTTCCCCATCCACCGGCATTTGGCATATATTTATAATAATAATGTACAACTTGATCGTTAGAAATTCCATCTTCGTAAACACCATCCAGAATTACTCCGATATTACTGACGTTTCCGTCAGGGTCCATATAAGGCAGGCCACCTCCTTCACGCTCGCGAAGAGTTTCGGGGCTTTGTCCGGTTTGAAGTCCGGTAACATAAGAGCCACAATATATATCGCCACCCCATTTAGTATCAACTAATGTGCTTAATACAAAGCCTTTATACCTGACACGTGTATTCCATCCGGCAATGAAATCAGGGCTGGCATTACCTATAGGAACTCTTGTGTCGGTAAATTTATAGTGTGTTCCGTCATCGTTAACAATACGCTGTCCGTTTTCGTGATAAACATAATCATAACCGGTTATTGTTCCATAATCATCACCTTCTCGTAAGGCCATTGCCGGGCCGTTCAAACCCCAAATATCTGCTAATGGAAATATATCGGCATAACCACCGAGGCTTTCAATGCGATTTTTGTTATGTGTTAAATTCAATCCTGTTTCAACTGTAATTTGAGAAGTTTGTATTGGTACAGTATTAAGCGTTATTTCAATTCCTTTGTTGGACATTGATCCATTATTTATCATAATAAGACCCGCTCCCGAGGAATACGGCAAAGGTGCTGTAATAATCTGATCAAATGAATATAAATAATAATATGTAAAATCAATGTCTATTTTGTTGTCAAATACACTAATATTTGTTCCTAATTCGTAGGAATTAACTCGTTGAGGTTTTAACGAGAATGGTGGAATTATACCGGGATAGGATGCAGTTTGTTTCCCTCCATAAAATCCCACATTATAATAAAACTCTGTCATATATGGTTCAGCATCTGTGGCAGTTTGTGCTACCCCCCCCCTGATCTTCCAGAAATTTAACCAGTCCAATCCAAGATCAAAAGCTTCTGTTGGAATAAAGCTAAAAGATAATGAAGGATAAAAATACGAATTATTTTCAACAGGAAGCGTGGATGACCAGTCGTTCCGGCCGGTTAACTCTAAAAACAAAAAGTTGCTATATCTAAGGTTTAGAAATGAATAAAAAGAACTTGTCTCTCTATTATGAATAGTTTCGCTTGTAAAAAGTTTTGCCAGTTCATCTCCCTCAATATCAATACTTAAATTTCCGTCTTCATCCATTTTATATACAGTTGATGTATAATTAAAAAATGTATAAAGATCTGGGAAATACCAATTTCCATTTTCTCCTCCCGATCTTCCTTCAATTCCATATCTTTTGTTTATCCATTTTGCCCCACCAATACTAAAGTCAAAACCTAATTGTGAGTCCATTAGTTTTTCTTCTTTATAAGTAAGAAGAAAATCGTAATTATCAGATTGAATACGATTTATTTCTGAGGAATAGCTGCCTTCTAAACCAAGAATATCATAGGGTGTATTTTTCCTTTCTATCTGGTTAAAAGTATAATCACGTCCTACTCGTCCCTGAAAACTTAAGTTGGGAGTTATATCATAAGTCAAATTAATTGCTCCGAGAAATTTATTGCGACGCAGCCTCGTATTATTTTTATGATAATTCCACCACAAATAATCGCTGACATATTCAAAAGGATAATTTCCATCCCAATCATTACGTGTTTCATTATGTAGTTCATAATCCTCCATATCGATTCCCTTGTAGCTACGCGGCCAGGAATACAGAATCCCTTTACTGAATGAGTTACTGTTTTCACCAAGCATGGGGCTGTTTAAACGATTATAATCAATATAAGATACAGATACATCAATATTTACTTTATCTGATGCTTTGAGATTTCCGCTAACGTTTATTGTTGTCTGATCAAAATGACTATTGGAAACTATTGGTTTATGGTCTAATTTTGTCAGTGAAACCCGTATAGTTCCTTTCTCACCTCCACCTGATACTGCAATATTGTGTGTTTGTGTGTTCCCATTATTAAAAAACATCTTAAGATTGTCAGGCTGAGGCGACCATGGACGCATAGTCCCATCCCACCATTTGATCATTTGGCCATCCATTTTTGGCCCCCAGGAAACTCCTGAACCATAATAACCAAATTCTTGCATAGTTGATGAAACTTCTCCGCTTGTGTTTAATACCAAATTCCTGTTATGTTGTTGCCAGGGATACTCTGGTACTCCGGTTGAATCATAAATTGGGAATGTAGGTGGAGTAAGTGTTATTGGGCCTCCACCACCATAAACATTTTGCACTTCACGGAAACGATATGGCCTAATTGTTTTATATGTATAATTATAATTAATTCCTATTCCTTTTTGTATTGTACCTCTTTTAGTTGTAATCAAAACTACACCATTTGCACCTCTTGAGCCATAAAGTGCCGAGGCCGGGCCGCCTTTTAAAATGTCAATATTGTCAATGTCAGCAGCATTAATATTATTTATTGCCGAACCCCAATCAACTCCTGATTTAACATCAGTTAAACCCGGTGTGTTATCAATTGGAACACCATCGACAACAATAAGTGGTTGATTATTACCGTAGAAATTATTATTACCGCGAATTGTTATTCTTGTAGTTCCACCTTCAACACCATTGTTGTTGGAGATTTGAACACCTGCGGATTTTCCCGACAACGCATTTAAAACATTTGGTGAGTTGGAAAGTTCAATTTGTTTACCTTTAAAACTTTCGGTGGCATAACCAAGTTCTCGTTTTTGCCTTTTTATACCTAATGCTGTAACAACAACCTCATCAAGATTTTGTGCGTCGGGTTGTAGTATAATATTAATCACTCTTTGTGATCCTACTGTAATTTCCTGAGAGTGATAACCCAGGTAACTAAATACCAAAATATCTTCTTCAGTTAATCCTGAAATTTTGTAGAATCCTTCCAGATCACTCACTGTTCCGGTTGTTGTACCTTTGATCAAGACTGTAGCATTCGGTATGCCAAAGTTGTCATCACCTGATGTTATTGTTCCGCTAACTGTAACGCCTTGAGCAAAAATGCTTAGGTTTAATGCGGTGAAGATAATTAGAAATAGTAATTTTCTTTTCAAAATTTCAAATTTTAATTAATATTTAAAACTATTCATTATTATTTGTGATTTGACAAAATAGCTGTTTATCAACAATGTAAATAAATATATTTTATAATAAATTTCATATAATGTATAAGACAAATATAAATAAGAAAAAAGGAAAATCACCTGAAATGCAGTATTAAAGTGAAAAAAAAAAACTAAACAGTTTAGCTAAAACGGTTTAGATTTTATATGTAATTTAAAATGAAGCATATGCAGTCGTTTTCATAAAAAACAGCAATCTTCATTTTCGATGAAAACATTTATTAATTTGATTATCGAATTACTTAGACTTCGAAACTTCTTTAAATTTTATATTTTTGTTTCACAAAATTATAATTTTAAAAAAGAATTTTATGGTAGATTCAATAGGCTCAAAAGTAAGTACGGCAAAAGCGATTCCAATTTTCATGGCTTTTCTTTGCATGGGTTTTGCAGATGTTGTTAGCCCAATTACGGGAATAGTTAAAGAAGAATTTGTATTAAGCAATTTCGAGGCTTTCTTAATCCCAATGATGGGTTTTATAATGTTCGGAATATTGTCAATTCCAATGGGAATATTTCAAGATAGAAACGGGAAAAAACCGGTTCTGTTAATGGGTTTGATTATTGCTTTGAGTGGTTTGATAATTCCTTTATTTGGAATGTCTTCGTTTGGATTATTATTGTTTACTTTGTTTCTTTTGGGTGCAGGTGCAGCTATTTTGCAGGTTGCCGGGAATCCGATTATGAGAGACATCTCAGCCCCGGGAAAATATTCAAGAAATTTATCATTCGGACAATTTATAAAAGCAATTGGTACATTATCCGGTTCATTAATCCCGCTTGCAGCTGCTCGTTGGTGGGGCCTTGATTGGAAAATATTATTCCCGATTTATAGTGCAATTGTGCTTCTTACCATAGTTATTGTGAGTTTTTTAAAAGTTAAAGAAAATAAATATGAAGGAGAAAAAGCCGCTACTTTTAGGTCATGCTTTTCTTTGTTGAGAAATAAATATGTTTTGATGATGGTGCTTACAATTTTTGTTTATGTTGGAGCAGAAGTAAGTGTTGGTTCCGGCATTCCAATATATTTAAAAGATGTGTTTGGTTTAGATATTGCAAGCCTTGCTGTTGCAGGAACAGGCTTCTTTTTTCTTGCAATTTTGATTGGAAGATTTTTAGGCACGCTTATTTTAAACTGGATGCCTGCTAAGAAATTTTTATTATTAACTGTAATTATATCAATAATTAGCATTTTGGGCCTATTTATACAAAACCAAACCATTGCAATTATCTGTATATTTACAGGAGGTTTAGGTTTCGCAAATATTTTTCCTCTTGTTTTTTCAATTACGGTTGATAGTATGCCGAAAAGAGCTAACGAACTTTCTGGTTTGATGATAACTGCAATTATAGGTGGTGCATTAATACCTCTGTTGATGGGAATAGTGGCAGATAATATTTCTATTTTATTCGGATTCGCAGTTCCTGTGATATGCATGCTGTTTATCCTTGTTGTTTCATTCATTTCACTTGCAAAAAAATAATTACTATTTTTAAAGATCAATTTTAAATAACTCTACTTTAGTTTTAATATCAGATAAATAGAAAAATTTCTCTTTTTTTTATATTTATTTCTTAGTTTTAATAACTTTGCGTTTTTATATATTTGTCAAAAAAGCAAATAAATGACTGAATGGCATAGTGTTAAGAAGTATTTCAATAAAAACCTCTTTCTTTTATTATCATTTGTGTTTTTAGGATTTTCGGTATTAGGATCTGAAAATGACAAAAATCAGCATGATAAAGTTGTAACAGACGAAAAGACTCAACACGAAAATATTGATAGAGAAATTATGGAGAAAGAGTATAATGCCGGAGAAAGTATTCTTGAACATATTGTTGATTCTTATGGATGGCATATACTTGATTATAACGGACATTCTATTACAATTCCCCTTCCGGTGATTCTTTGGGATGATGGAAAATTGCATATATTTTCCTCATCACGGTTTCAGCATGGCCATGCATCTTATGAGGGATTTCACATAGCTTCCGAAGGGCCTAATAAAGGAAAAATTATTAAAATTCTTGAAGAAGATTTAATGCACGGAAGAATTATTGAAGAAGGAAAAAACGAATCACTTCCTCTTGATTTTTCAATCACAAAAAATGTATTTGCTGTATTTATCAGCATGATACTTTTATGTTGGATTTTTATTTCTGTTGCAAATTCTTATAAAAAACGCAAAGGCATGGCGCCAAAAGGTTTGCAATCATTTCTCGAACCCTTGATTGTTTTTATTCGTGACGATATAGCGAAACCCGCAATCGGAGAAAAAAAATACAAAAAGTTTATGCCCTATCTTTTGACCCTTTTCTTTTTTATTTTCCTGAACAATGTATTAGGTTTGATACCATTTTTCCCGGGAGGAGCAAATGTTACGGGAAATATTGCCGTTACTGCAATACTTGCCTTATTTACTTTTATAATTACTTCGTTTAGTGCGAACAAATATTATTGGTTACATATTATAAATACACCCGGAGTTCCGTGGTGGTTAAAATTTCCGATTCCATTAATGCCGGTAGTTGAGTTAATTGGAGTATTCACAAAGCCATTTGTTTTGATGATTCGACTTTTTGCCAATATTACGGCCGGACATATTATTGTTCTGGGTTTTGTCAGTTTGATTTTTATTTTCGGAAATATTAATATTGGCCTTGGTTACGGGATTTCAGTTGTTTCGGTTGCTTTTGCAATCTTTATGGCATTTCTCGAATTATTAGTGGCTTTTATTCAGGCCTATGTGTTTACATTACTCTCGGCATTATATTTTGGAATGGCGATGGAAGAAAATCATTAATTTATATTGAATAATAAAACAAAAATCTTTTTTAATTAAATACTTTAAAATTATGGATTTATTAACAATTCTATTACAAGTAGCTCAGGATTTAAGCCCCTTTGCAAAATTAGGAGCCGGATTAGGTGCCGGTATTGCTGCGATTGGAGCAGGTATGGGTATTGGCCAGATTGGGCGTTCAGCTGTTGAATCAATTGCACGTCAACCTGAAGCCGTCGGTGATATTCGTTCGAATATGATTGTTGCCGCCGCTCTTATCGAAGGTGTTGCATTCTTTGCTATTGTTGTTTGCCTGCTTATTGTTTTCTTATAGTAAGCAACCAAATTTTCGCTTTGCATTTCAACGATTGGTTGAAATGCAAAGCTCTTTTTAATTGATGATTTATGATTGATTAATGATAATTAAAGAGTGATTATTTAATTTAAAATAAAAAAATTATGGAATTAGTAAGTCCCGGCATAGGATTAATTTTTTGGATGACTCTATCATTTCTAATTGTATTGTTTATTCTTAAAAAATTTGCCTGGAAGCCTATTATGAAATCTCTGCATGAAAGAGAAGACACTATTGATGAAGCTCTTCATGCTGCCGATAGGGCCAGAGAAGACATGAAAAAATTGAAATTTGATAATGAAGAATTATTAAAACAAGCTAAAGAAGAAAGAGATGAAATTTTGAAGGCAGCCAGAAAAGTTAAGGATTCGATTATTGAAGAATCAAAAATCAAGGCTAATGAGGAAGCAAACCGAATTATTGAAAGTGCAAAAGAAGCTATAGAAAATGAGAAACTCGCTGCCATTACCGATTTAAAGAATCAGCTTGCAACACTTTCAATTGATATCGCCGAAAAGCTAATAAAAGAAGAACTTTCAACAAATATCAAACAACAAGATTATATTAAAAAATTAGTTGATGAAGTTCATTTCAATTAAAAATCGTGCTTAATGAAAGAAACCAGAATTGCAACAAGATACGCAAAAGCACTATTTGACCTTTCTTTAGAATATGAAATTCTTGATGAGGTTAAAATTGACATGGAAAGCCTGGTGTCTGTTTGTAAGCAAAATAAAGATTTTAGATTGCTAATGAACAGTCCTATTGTAAATGTCGAAAAAAAGGAAGCTATAATTAAATTGATTTTCGAAAAAAGTTTTCAAAAAGTTTCACTTCAATTTCTGATAATAATAATTAGAAAAAGGCGTGAAGCTAACATTGAAATTATAGCCGAAAAATACATTGAATTATATAAAGAATATTATAATATAACTACTACGAGCCTAAAAACTACTGTTGAAATAAATAAAGAAATTCGTGCAGAAATTATTGATTTATTGAAAAAACAAACAAAAGGAGAAATTGAATTAATCGAAAAAATCGATAAGGACCTAATCGGAGGATTTATATTGGATTTTGATGATATGCAATATGATGCGAGCATTTTAAAAGAAATCAAAAACCTGAAAAAAGAATTTGATAAAAATTTATACGTAAAAGGATTTTAACCAAGAAAATAAAATAAAAATGTCAGGAATAAAACCCGCAGAAGTTTCAGCAATACTTCGCCAACAATTAGCAGGATTTTCGGATGAAGCACAATTAGAAGAAGTTGGAACCGTATTACAAATTGGCGACGGAATTGCCCGTATTTATGGATTGACAAATGCCGAATCAGGTGAATTGATCGAATTTGAAAATGGTGGATTAAAAGCAATTGTTCTTAACCTTGAAGAAGACAATGTCGGTGCTGTTTTGCTTGGCCAAAACAACGAAATCAATGAAGGTGATAAAGTTAAACGAACCGGAAAAATTGCTTCAATTAATGTTGGTGAAGGCTTATTGGGAAGGGTAATCAATACACTCGGTGAACCCATTGACGGCAAAGGTGATATCAAAGGGAAATTATACGAAATGCCGCTGGAAAGAAAGTCTCCCGGAGTTATTTTCAGACAACCCGTGAACGAACCCTTGCAAACAGGTATCAAAGCGATTGATGCCATGATACCCATAGGGAGAGGCCAGCGTGAGTTAATAATCGGCGACCGCCAGACAGGAAAAACAGCTATTGCAATTGATGCTATCATTAATCAAAAAGAATTTTATGATAAAGGCGAGCCTGTTTTTTGTATTTATGTCGCAACCGGCCAAAAAGGTTCTTCAATTGCAAACATTGTTAAAATCCTTGAGGATTATGGTGCTCTACCTTATACTGTTATTGTAGCCGCAACAGCATCATATCCTGCAGCTATGCAGTTTTATTCTCCTTTCACAGGTGCTGCAATCGGTGAATTTTTTAGAGATACCGGACGGCCTGCTTTAATGGTTTTTGACGATTTATCGAAACAAGCCGTTGCTTATCGCGAAGTTTCTTTATTGTTACGAAGGCCACCCGGACGTGAAGCATATCCCGGCGATGTTTTTTATCTCCATTCAAGACTTCTCGAAAGGGCAGCAAAAATTATCAATTCCGATAAAATAGCAAGAGAAATGAACGACCTTCCAAAATCAATAAAATCAATGGTTAAAGGAGGAGGTTCATTAACAGCTTTACCAATTATTGAAACACAAGCCGGTGATGTTTCGGCATATATTCCAACAAATGTAATCTCGATTACCGATGGGCAAATTTTTCTTGAAACCAACCTGTTTAACTCAGGTATAAGGCCTGCTATAAATGTGGGTATTTCGGTTTCGAGAGTTGGAGGAAATGCCCAAATCAAGTCGATGAAAAAAATTGCAGGAACATTAAAATTAGACCAGGCTCAGTTTCGTGAATTGGAAGCTTTCTCTAAATTTGGTTCCGACCTTGATGCTGCTACTATGGCTGTCCTTGATAAAGGTAGGAGGAACGTTGAAATACTTAAGCAAGCCCAATATTCACCAATGCCGGTCGAAAAACAAATTGCAATAATTTTCTGTGGAGCAAAAGGATTATTACAAAAAGTTCCGGTTAACCGTATTCAGGACTTTGAAACCGAATATCTTCATTTTATGGAACTTCATCATAAAAGTGTGTTAGCAAACCTTAGAGAAGGAAAATTACTTGAAAAAGATACTGAAATAATGGAAAAAGTCACAAAAGACATTTCTCAAAAATATATAAATTATTAAAAAATCCATTCTCAATGAAGGTGGTATTAATTTGGGCTATTTGGCTCTTTAAAAAATATAAAATGGAAAAATGGAATGATGGACTGATGGAAAAATGGAAAAATACTTGTCTGACTATTCCAGTATTAAATAAGTGTTTCTTTCAAAGTCTCAAACAAGGAACATTTCCAACATTCCAATATTCCAATATTCCAATTATTTAGATCATAATATGGCAAACTTAAAAGAGGTTAGAACAAGAATAGAATCCGTTAAATCGACTCAGCAAATTACGAGTGCGATGAAAATGGTTGCTGCTTCTAAGTTGCGAAAAGCTCAGAATGCAATCATTAAACTAAGGCCATATGCATCAAAATTGCATGAAATTCTGCAAAACCTCAGCAAAAGTATTGAAGATTCAAAAGAAAATGCTTTTTCGGAAGTAAGAGAAGCCGATAAAATTCTATTAATAATAATTGCATCGAACCGAGGCCTGTGCGGAGCTTTTAATTCAAATATTATTAAAGCTGCAAATAATTTAATGGCAACAAAATACAGCAAACAATTCAAATCAGGCAAACTTGAAATTTTTTGTATCGGAAAAAAGATTTCCGACTATTATTCGAAAGAAGATTATAAAATCGCTGAAATAAGTAATAAAATTTTTGATGATCTGAGTTTTGAAAATGTTGCACCCATTGCCGAGAATTTGATGAAGGATTTTTCGGTGAAAAAATACGACAGAATAGAAATAATTTACAATCAGTTTAAGAATGCTGCTGTTCAAAGATTAATAACAGAGCAATATTTACCCATAGTATCCGATGAACAAAGTGATTCGCAACATCAAGAAGTAAATGCTAATTACATTTTTGAACCGTCTAAGGAAGAAATTCTGAAGGAGTTGATCCCGAAATCATTGAAGATACAATTATATAAATCTATTTTAGATTCTTATGCATCTGAGCAGGGCGCTCGTATGACAGCTATGCATCAGGCAACCGAAAATGCTAAGGAAATATTAAAAGATTTGAAACTTTCATATAATAAGGCACGTCAGGCTGCAATCACTAACGAAATTCTCGAAATCGTAAGCGGGGCTAATGCGTTGAATGATTAGGATTTATCTGAAACGGAACAGCAATTTGACTACTTGATCTAAAAGTCGAAACAAAAAGCAGCTTAGGTAACTGATATTATTTGAAAATAAGTATATTTGAAGTCTTGATTCAGAAAAGATTTTATAATAAACTCATAAGCCTAAATAATATTATGAAAAAAAATTATCTGATTGCTATTATTTTGTTGGCGTTTTCGGTTTACATGGGATGTAAAAAAGATGATGAAAATTTTAGTTGCGGGGATACTTTTATCGACCATAGGGATGGGCAAAATTATAATACCGTATTAATAAGTGATCAATGTTGGATGGCTGAAAACCTTAATATAGGTACTATGATAAACGGCACTGATGAAATGACAAACAATGGAGTTATTGAAAAATACTGCTACGAGAACGAGCCTGCAATTTGCGAAATTTACGGCGGTTTATATCAATGGAATGAAATGATGGAATACGATACAATAGCCGGCGTACAAGGCATTTGCCCAAGCGGCTGGCATTTGCCAACCGACGGAGAATGGACTATATTAACTGATTTTCTTGGCGGAAAATTTATTGCAGATGAAAAAATGAAAGAAGCTGGTACAGCACATTGGAAGACACCTAATGCAGGTGCTAATAATGAAAGCGGATTTACTGCCCTTCCCGGCGGTTATCATGATATACTTGGTTTCCGCGCTTTGGGTAAAAGCGGCAAGTTCTGGTCGTCCTCTGAATATAATACAAGTGGTGCATGGTTATGGGGTTTGAACTATTTACTCGATGGCGTTTCCCATATGGATAACCTTAAGAATAAAGGTATTTCGGTTCGTTGTTTGCAGGATTAATTGTGCACAGAAGATTAAGCAAGATACACAGCACAATGTATTACAAATTGTTTAATCGAACTATAAATGAGATGGTGGACTGTAAGTTTATATTAAAGAGTATTAACAGAAAGGTAAAACTGTGGAGGTCGAGCGAACTGATTAACCGAGCTACCCGACAAAGAACTTTAATTATGGACAAAACAGATTTGACCCACCGACAGGGGCTATCAGAAGAATCTGTCAAACCGCCTTACGGTGCTTTTATCCAACGATAGAGGTGTTGAGCGGATAAGGAAAAGGGATGTTGAAAGAAACATTTCAGGTGTAAATACAAGAGTTGAACGAAAGTGAACTGACCGATGAGATGTCGAAATGCATATAGATAGTGTTAAAAACCGGGGGAACTTAATCTGTCCCGGGACAAGTGCAGGGGTTACCTGAAAAATAAATTGCTTGCATTGGCACTCGGCATATAGGCAGCAAGACTTGTATTTGGGCTTATTTATGGAACTGTGGAAACCAACTGGTGATGAGAATCGAAACGACACAAGCGGACAAGCCGTGAGGTTAAAAGTAGAGAAGTGTCAGTTGGTGGCGGACTAACTCGTAGTAGTGATGAAACATCTGTAATGGTTGTGGAGCGAAGGGGTTAGCTTGACAATATTTAACTAACCTACAACTCGAAAGAGGATGATTGAAATGTTAAATACTTGTCAAGAAGAGCCGTATGATGGGAGACTGTCACGTACGGTTCTGTGAGAGGCTTGGGGTGAAATTCCCCTTGCCTACTCGGCTTGTGCACTGAAGCTTGTTCAGGGTGCAAGGCACATTGTACTATTAAACTGAATAAGCGAACTATAAACAAGAT
>Ga0222665_1000669_pt1 | contig 19058 bp, 11 predicted proteins | sample AntAcemetagen653_FD_179853 | JGI IMG/M metagenome (GOLD analysis project Ga0222665, IMG submission 179853) | Saline water microbial communities from Ace Lake, Antarctica - #653 | ecosystem: Environmental > Aquatic > Non-marine Saline and Alkaline > Saline | place: Antarctica: Ace Lake...
ATAGACGGACATCAACAAGTAGAGGACTCCTATTCTTGCGATTAGTTGAACAGGCAGTGATAACAGCACCTGTATCATATGAAAAAATTATTAATGAAAATCACGGGAGATGATCGGATACCCCATATTAAATTTTTCTGATAATATTGCTTTGATCGTGGTCATATTATCTGGATTATCCTCGACAACTAAAACATGTGGAGTATCAGAATTTGATACATTTTTTATCTTCTTCAATCCTTTTATACTTATTTCAATATCTCCATTTTCTTCTTTTTCAATTTTTATATTTTTTGATTTTTTACTCGGAACATAATCCAACATAAGTTTGATTTTTTGCAGCAGACCATTTTTATCAATATCTCCTTTAAAAATTAATTGTTGAATATTATTTGACCGAAGTTTTTTCAGATCGTCTTTATTGATATCTTTTGCCGTTAGAATCAAAACCGGAATACTTCCGGTTCTTTTTGTGTTTCTAATTTTTTCGAGAACTTCAAAACCATCAACATCAGGCATCATTAAATCGAGAATAATACCATCAGGGATAGTTTCTTTCATGTATTTTAGAGCTTCTCTGCCCCCCAGTGCAACATCAACTACATAGCCTTCTTTTTCCAATATATTTTTTACTTGTATAATAGATGCCTCATTATCCTCAACTATGAGAATACGAATTTTAGAATTGGATTTTTCAGTAATATTTGTAGGTTTTTCTAATTCTTTCAGAATACGTTTTACCTCCTTAAAAAGCTTACGAGGAATTGTATCACTTTTTAATAAAATCGATGATACATTTCCGCTCAAACTTTTTTTATCTTCTTTTGTGAGATCTTTTGCTGTTACAATAATAACAGGCAGTTCTCTTAATTTAGGATTTTTCCTAATATTTTCCAGAACCATAAAACCATCAACTTCTGGCATAAGTAAATCGAGAACCAACACATTGGGAATTTGTTTTTTAAGTAATTCAATACATTCTTTTCCGCTACCGGCTAAAATAGTATTTATCCTTTCAGCTTTTAAATGTTCCGACATTTGTTCAAGGTCTATTTTATTATCATCGATTATCATCACCAAATCAGGTGTTTTTTTCAGTTTGTAAATTTCGGATAATAGAATTTGTTTATTAACAGGTTTTTGAATGTAGCCGTCAGCACCAAGAGCAAAACCTGTTTCTTTATCATCGGAAATCGAAACAATTATAATCGGAATATCTTTTGTATTTGGCTTACTTTTTAATCCTTGTAAAATTTCCCATCCATCCATCTTAGGCATAAGAACATCTAAAGTAATTGCAAAGGGTTGAATTTCTGCTGCAAGTTTCAGGGCTTCTTTTCCTGTTGTTGCATTTATTGTTTTATATCCCGATTCTTCCAAATATTTTGAAATATTTTTAATAATTTCCTGATCATCATCAACAACCAAAATTGTGTTACTTTCCTTTTTTGTAATAATATCCTTTAGTTTCAAGTCTTGAGGAAACTCACTTTTATCTTGCCAAATAATTGGAAGTGAAATTCTGAATACTGAGCCTTCACCCAATTTGCTTTCAACCTTAATATTACCTCCAAGTATTTTAATCATTTTTGAGGCAATAGCAAGGCCAAGTCCTGTTCCTTCAAACTGACGGGAAGTAGAACCGTCAACTTGCCGAAACTCATTAAAAATGTAAGGAAGATGCTTGGCTGAGATTCCAATTCCAGTATCCTTGACTTCGATAAAAATGTTTTCTTGATCGTTTTTTACAGATATATCTACTGATCCTATTTTGGTAAATTTTACGGCATTGCTAACAATATTTAATATTGCCTGGTGCAATCGGTTCTCGTCAGTCTCTGCTTTTGGGAGGTTTTCGGGTATTTGAAGATTGATGACAAGAGATTTTTCATCAGCAAGCGATTGCATGTTTTCTTTGATAATATTTAAAATATAAGCAATTGAAGTGAATTCAGGATGGATATCCATTTTACCGGATTCAATTTTTGAAAGATCAAGAATATCATTAATTAGCGACAGTAGTTGTTTGCCGTTACGTTCAACAATTTCGAGATAATTATTTTCTTCGTCGTTGAGTTTCTCTTTTGATTGCATAATTAATACACGAGAAAGAGCCAAGATGGAATTTAGCGGAGTTCTGAGCTCGTGGCTCATGTTTGAAAGGAATTCACTTTTCATACGATTGGCTTCTTCAACATGCTTTCTTTGGTGCTCCAATTCAAGGTTTTGCTCTTGTAATGCTTCAGTTTGATTTTGCAATTCTTCGGATTGCTCTTGCAATTCTTCAGTTTGCTCTTGCAATTCTTCGGTTGTGGCTTCAAGATATTGATTAGTTTTTGAAAGATGCTCGGCAAGAATCCGTGTTCTTTCATTTCCGAGTAAGCTTGAGTAAGAAGAACTTATATTCATCCATGATTGCTTTATTATTTCAAGGGCATCGTTACTGAATTTTTTAATATTAACAAGTGAAATAATAGCTACAACATCACTTTCAATTATTATAGGAATTGTAATTATTTCTTTTGGTATGGCTTCTCCACCAACAGTTTTAAATTTGAAAATAGTGTTTTCAGGAATATCACGAAGGTAATAAATGTTTTTATCCAAAATTGCATTACCAAATTCACCTTCAAGATTTTTTGAACTAAAAGATTGTAAAAGTTTTTTGTTTGCCCCTATTGATGCAAAATGTTGAAATTCCAAGCTTTCTTCATTCAAAATATAAAATGTTCCCATATTGGCTGCTGTAATTTCTATTAAAAGTTTAAGCAATTTAGAACCATAATTTTGCATAGATGTTTGCCCAACTATTCCTTCTGAAATTCCTCCAACACCTTTTTGGATTGCATTACGTGATTCAATTGAAGAAACCATTTCATTAATAGAGCCTGCAAGTGAACCAAGTTCATCCCCGGAACTTATTAGATTTCTTACAGAGTAGTCCCCTGCCTTTATTTTATGGGCAACAATATTCATATCAAGAATAGGTTTTGATATTCGTTTGCTGATCCAAAAAACTATCAAAACAATAATTATAACAGAAACAATTAGAAGAATAGAAAAGTTTTTTATTAATATTCGGATGGGGGCGTTCAATTCATACATATCCTGCTTACAGATCAAACCCCATCCTGTTCGTGAAATATTTGTATATGCAGCAAGAACTTCTTCGCCTCGGTAATCAGTTGATTGAGTAATACCGGTTTTTCCCTGAGAAGCTTTTATTGCCGGTTTGGCATTTATCTGTAGTTTAAGAGGAGCTTCTTCATACCATCGCAGGTCATTCAAGGCCATTACATCTTCATTAACAATAAGTGTTTCTCCGGTTTCACCTAAACCACCCCTGTTCAAAAGCAAATTATAGAGCGATTTTTCAAGGTTGATCCGAGTTACTAATATTCCAATAATATGTTTATTATGCTCTAAGCAAAAAATTGGTGTGGAGATGGTCATTTCCGTTCTATTCGTTGAATTTGAGTAATAAATATCTTTAATGTAAATTTCGCCGGTTTCTAAGGGGATTTTAAAATATGGGTCATGCGATTTATTTTTACCAATCGAACTCGGATTTGTTCCGATTTCAACTAAACCCGTATTAGTACAAACAGCAAATATCTCACTATAATCGCCATAATATTTCAAATTTCTATTTAATATTCCGGTAGCGATTTGAATTTTTTTAATGTCTTCCGGAGATTTTAATTTTTTCTCAAAAATATTTTCCAGCCCTCTTATTTCGAAATCCCCTGCCATAACTTGAATATCTCCCAATTTCTCATCTAACCAATTTTCCAATTGTTGTACCTTTAAATCACGAATTGCGATTAGTTTATTAAAAGTCTCTTTTTCTATTGATCGTTGTTCCTGCGAGAAGCTTATAAGAATACCAATAAATAGTGGTACTAAGGCCAGTAAAAGAAACCAAAAGACGAGATTGGTTTTTATACTTTTAAATGATAGTAGTTTAATTTTTTTTGCTTTTTGTTTCATGTTTCAAATTTTACAATTTTCCTCCAAGTGCAATGATTTCCTTTTGAAGATTTCTTATAGTTAATTCCCTGCCAACGAATACTTTTAATGTTTTATCCAGTTCCTTGTTTTTTTCTTCCAGTTCATTTGTTCTTTCGTTTACAAGTTCTTTCAATTTTTCGCGATGTTTCAATAATTCCTTTTCGGCATGCTTGCGTTCGGTGATGTTTTCACCTGAGCTGAGTGTACCGATTATCTTTCCTTTATCGTCCTTTAAAACTGCATTATGCCAAGCAATTAATCTTTCCTCCCCTGATTTTGTGAGAATCTCATTTTCATAATATTTAGCCGATTCCATTTCTCCATTAAATATTTTTTTTGCTACCACTTTGACATTTTCTCTTAAGCGAACAGGAAGAAAATTATCGAACCAATTTCGTCCTATTATTTCTTCTTCAGAATACCCCAGAACTTCACAACCTTTCGGATTTATCAGTTGAACTAATCCTGATGAATCAATACTGATAAGCATTATATTGGCAATGTTTAAATATTGTTGAGCTTTATTCTTTTCTTCAATTGCCTTTTCCTCCGCTTTTTTTAAATCGGTGATATCCTTGTGTTGGACTATCGCGTTTATTACTTTGCCATGCATGTCTTTAATTGGAGAAATAATTATATCAACAATTCTGTGAGCAGCTTCTTTTACTTCAATATGTTCAACTTTTGAAACATCGTAATCAATTGTGAATCGGGCTATTTCTCCCTTTTCAAAGACATTTTCAACAAGAGGTAAAAAACCTTGCTCTTCGATTAAGTTATCTTTGAAAAGATTATATTTCCCTACAACGTCTTTGTCTGTTGCTCCGGATAATTCGCGGTTTGCCTGGTTCCTCTTTGTCAGTGTGCCTTTGCTATCAGAAATCCACATGCTCACCGGACTTTGTTCAATAACGCTATTGAGAAATTTCTCGGATAAAGCAAGCTTTTCCTCCGCCAGCTTGCGCTCGGTGATGTCCATTGTGGAGCCAACAATATGTAAATTTCCGTTTTTTTCAAAGCATCTGCCTTTTGAATTAAACCAGGCTTTTTGACCATTATCTTTTAAAACTTCGAAATCAATATCGATTATTTTCCCTGGTGATTCGATTGCTTCCTTGAATGCGACATTTACTCGTTCCATGTATTCGGGTTTGATGTAGCTTAAATGCTTATCCCATCCATTTGTTGATGTCCCCACGGGCAATCCCAATAATTCATCCATAACATAAGAAGTATATTGATTTTCAAAAGTTCCGTCTTCCCCAATGTCTGCTTTCCAGACAGCAGTTGTAGTATTAGACACAAGCTGTTGAAAATTTTCCTCACTCTCCTTAAGCAATTGTTCCATCTGTTTACGTTCGGTAATATCTACATTTAGTGCAAGCATGGCAGTTACCTTATTGTCAGTGTCATAAATAGGTTCTGCTGCTCGCAAAATTGTTAAGAGTGTTCCATTTTTATGTTTCATTGAAATTTCAAGTCGTAATGATTTCCCATCTAAGAGCTTTGGGAAATTTTTCTTAAAAATTTGTTTTGTTTCCTCATCAACAAAATCAGTAATTTTCTTTCCAATTATGTCATTTATCTCATAACCTAACATTTTGGCTGTGCTTTGGCTGCAATTTATTATAACACCATCTTTATTAATAATTTCTCCACCATATGGCAAGAGGTTAAATAATTGACGATAGTGAGCTTCACTTCCAATTATCAGGCTTATTTTCTTTTTATTTTCATATTCGGATTTTTCAAATTTTGAAACTTTAGTTTTTAATTCCTCTATTTCTTTTAAAAGCTGTTCTTTGGATTTGTGATCTTGGTTTTCCATGATTATTGTTTTATGTTTCAAATTTCAGTTTGCATTTTTAACATTAAGCCTTAAATTTTCAACTAATTTTTCTGTATATCTTACAACATTCATTTTCTTTTTTGAATTTCTTGGCAAATTTTTCAATTGGTGCTTCAGCTTCACCAAGAATTAAATACCCATTGGAATTTAATGATTTATATAGCTTGTTAAATATAATTTCTTGATGATTATGATTAAAATATATTAAAACATTTCTGCAAAAAACAATATCAAAATCTCCAAAAATACTTTCAGGCGGAACAAAATGCCTTTCATCAAGAATGTCGAAAAATGAGAATTGAACCATTTGCCTAATTTCACTTTTCAAAATATATGAATTATCCCTGACTTTAAAATATTTGTTTATAAAATCAAATTTAATATTCTTTATTTTATCATAATTATATTGTCCGTAAACGGCAGTTTTTAAAGCCTTTTTATCAATATCGGTGGCAAAAATATCGACGTTAAAGCTTAGAGATTCTTTTTCAAAGTATTCTTTCAACTCAATTGCAACGGAATAAGCTTCCTCACCGGTTGAACATCCGGGTGACCAAATTCGAATGGAATTATCCTTTTTCTTTAATTTTTCAAATATAAGATTAGGAAGGATTTTTGAAGAAAGGTAATCAAACATTATTGGATTTCTGAAGAAATAACTGACATTGATAGTTAAGACATCAATCAATTTGTCAAATTCTTCCGGATGATCAATAAGAAATAAATAATAATCATTATAAGTTTTTGTTTGTGTAGTGAATAATCTTTTTTGAATTCTTCGTTCAAGCATCGAATGCTTATTCCCGGTAAAATCAAAACCACGTTTGCTTTTTAATAAATCAAGAATTTTTGTTATTTCATAAGAAGTTATTTCTTCCATTTCGCTATGAGATTGCAACAAAAATAATAGTTTAATCGGACTTATCCTAAATCATAGCTAATTAAATTGATTTTTGATTCAAATTTTTCGATGGTGGAATTGTTAATTTTTTGTTAAACACAACAATAATTACAGAAATATTGTTGTATTTCATTTTTGAAATTTGATAAAAATTTATGCTAAAATCATCAATTGATTCAATAATTCGTTTTCAAAAGTTCACAAATCATAAAAAAGAAGTAGAAAAAGTTAAATTTATTCCAGAATAAATATCAACTTTTTTATCATAAGAGAATTTTATATTGAGCTGAGAATTTCAATGCAAAATAAAATTTTTTTCAAGGCTCAAATCGATTAAAAAACCTCAATCCATTCGTTATGATTATTCATAACGCAAAGCATCAATAGGATTTGCACAGGATGCTTTTATTGTTTGATAGCTAACTGTAACCAAAGCAATAAACAAAGATATAAGTGCTGCGATTACAAAAAACCACCATTCAATATCGCATCTGTATGAAAAATTATTTAACCATGAATTGAAAAAATACCAGGCTAAAGGCCATGCTATTATATTAGCAATTATCACCCACTGAATAAATTTTTTGGTCAATTGCATTGTGATTGAAAAAGGAGAAGCCCCAAAAGCTTTTCTAATTCCGATTTCTTTAATTTTTTGCTGTACAAGAAATGAAGCAAGGCCTAATAATCCGAGGCAGGCAATGAAAAATGCTAAAAATGAAAAAGCAAAAAACAATTTTCTTGTATTGATTTCATTTTGATAAAGTTGATTATATTCCTGATCAAAAAAGGAATATTCGAATGGAATATCAGGAGAATATTTATTCCATAAATTGCTCAATTGATCTATCATTATCTTGTAATCACCTGGCGTTACTCTGACTGAAATGTTTCGCGGACTCACTCCAAAAGAGGAATTCATATGAATAAAACCCATTGGATGAACTTTTTGGTGCTTTGATTCGTAATGAATATCTTTAACAACACCAATAATATTAAAATAAATAGGAGGGTCACCCCATGTGTTTAGCTTTTTTCCTATTGCATCGTCATAGGCAAGCAGTTTTAAAGCCTCTTCGTTAATAATAATTGAAGCCGTATCTGTAGTGAATTCTTTTGAAAAGAAACGCCCTTCTTTAATCTCAAACTTCATTACGTCAATAAAATCTTCATCGCATGCTGAAAGATTTAGGGTATATCCTCCTTCAAAATCCTCAGCACCAAAACCAAGATTAATAAATCTTTCTCCTGGCAATCGAAATGAATATGAGGCGCTTTTTACGAACGCAAGTTTCTTAAGATCATTTTTAAACGCTTGTTGACTGTTTTCTATAGCTGATGGGTTTCTTATTACAAGCACTCTTTCTGTGTCAAAACCCAAATTCTCTTTTTGTAATAATTGCAATTGATTATAAATCACAAAGGTTCCTATTATCAAAATAATAGAAGCAGAAAATTGAAAAGTAACGAGTATATTTCTTAACCATGGTGATTTACTCCCTTTTTGAGCTTGATTTTTCAAGGCGAAAACAGGCTTGAATGACGACATAACTAATGCCGGATAAAAACCCGAAAGAAATCCGATAAATAATCCAAGAATTATTAGAGAAGGAATAGTATAAAAATTATCAAAATAATGAATCGATATTTTAATTCCTTCATAATCACTCAGGAATGCTAAAATTAATTCTACAAAAAACAATGCAACAATAAGGGAAACAAAACTGCTAACTAAGGATTCACTTAAAAATTGCTTTATAAGTTCATTTCTATTAACTCCAAATGTTTTTTTCACTCCGACTTCTTTCGACCGTTTTGCGGCAGTTGCCGTTGCAAGATTGATGAAATTTATACAGGCAATTAAAAGAATAAAAATTGAAATTATTAGGAAAATGTAAACATATTCCTTTCTTCCATTTGCTTCAAATTCGCCTCTAAGGTTAGAGTTGAGATGAATTGAAAGAAGTGGCTGAAGATAATATTCCCACTTGCTTCCATTCTCCGCTAATTTATCATAATTACCTTCAAAAAGATATTTATTCGTGAAATCAGGTAATTTTTCTTCTAAACCTTTATAGTTATAGTTTTCGTTTAATAAAAAATAATTCCTGAAATTATTTGCAAACCATGCAGGATTATTATAATAGCCGTCAAAACTTGTTAAGGCAAGTGCAATGTTAAAATGAAAATGTGAATTTTCGGGGATATCCTCAATCACAGCGATAACTTTAAAATTTGTAGTATCATTTCTGATAATTTTATTTATCGGGTCTTCTTTTCCGAAATATTTTTTGGCCGTACTTTTAGTAATTACAGCAGTATATGGTTCATACAATAATTTTGAATCCATTCCTTCGATTACAGGGAAAGTAAAAATCTCAAAAAATGTTGAATCAACAACGAAAACATTATTCTCGATAAAGACATTATCATCATATTTGAAATTTTGTTCATCGAAGGTTGAAATTCGCGTAATTTTTTCTATTTCAGGAAATTCATCATATAGGGCCCCGGGTAGGACAGCCGGAGTGTAAGTTTGATATATTGCCGTATTTCCCGAAAGTGCGTCAACAGCAAAACGATAGATTCTATCGGAGTTTTTATTATATTTATCGTAACTTAACTCATTAATTACATATAATATACCGATAATACTAACAGCTATCCCGATTGATAAACCGAGAATATTAATAAACGAAAATCCTTTGTTTCGGATTAAAAACCTAAAAGTTGTTTTCAAGATATTTTTGAGCATAGCAAAACATTTTGTATTCATTAAATATTGACGGATAAAATTTCTATTTGTTACACAAAAATCTCTTTGATATATATGGTGAAATATTTTGAGTGAGATATGGGGAAAAATTAAAATTATCGTTAGAATAATGAATTAACGAGTTATAGTGCTTTACCGACAACCGAAAGCTATCAAATAATTTTTTATTTACCATTATCTTTTTTTCTTTTACCGAAGACTTATTTGTAATAGTGCAATTAAATTTTTTTTACATAATTTAGTAATGAAAAAAAACCAAAAAACATGAAAAAAATTTACGCATTAATTTTTATTTTCATATTTTCATTATCAGGCATTTATTCACAATCCGGGGGCATCAGAATTTACGGAAAAATCACCGATTCAAATACGGAATCAATAATTAAAAACGTAAATATAAGAATTAAAGGAACAAACATTGGGAGTATTTCACATAAAAACGGCCTTTATTCTATAAATGTTAGTGATGTTCCGGCTACTATAATTTTTTCACATGTCGGGTATGAAAAATATTATCTTAAGATAAACCATCAACTTTCTCAAAAACATAACATTCAGTTAAAACCCTTAGTGGTTGAACTTGAGGAATTCTCTGTTTCAAGCGAAATTGTAAAAAACATATTAAAAAACAAACCACTTCATATCAGCGATTACGAATTTTATGAAAACAATATTTTGGTTTTGGCTTATAAAGATCGAAAGCTTTCAAAAGCTAAAATTATATTAGTCGATCATTATGGCGATACAATTGCCGGCTTAAGCGTCAGAAAGCCTGAAAAATTCTATAAAGATTGCTTTGATAATGTACATTTGATTTGTAAAGATACTGTCTGGCAGATTTATTTTGACTCTAAAAAACTACAACTTCTTTATCCGGTGAATCCTAAAAAATTTGAATTGACAATGGAAAACTGTGTAGAGGAATCGGGTGATAACGTTTACTTTATGGATTATGCTTATCACAACCAGGTTTTGAAATATTATTTTTATAATCGTAAAACAGACGAAGCAAAAATTCTTAGGGTGATTGGAGATGAGAGAGCAATTGAAATGGTTGATGATTTTGAAGGATATATTCAAAGCCTTATAAGTCTTGGTGTTAATAGTATAGGTGCAAGTATTCGCTTTGATGAAATGTGCATGATTGATCCGATTTTTGTCCCTTTAAGAAAAGTTAGAGATACTATATGTATTTTCAATTATGTTAATTCTGTCATGGAATTTTTTGACCATGAGGGTGAACTTATTTATGAAACCCCTGTAGATTTTCATAATGATAAATACTGGGTTGAAGACATTTTCATTGATGAAGTTTCTAATAAAGTTTATACATATTTTAAAAGAAATGGAATTTCATATTTGCATGAAATTAATTTGAAAAATGGTGGTCTTGGAAAAGAAATAATAATTCCTGACTTTCCATTTGTATCAAAAATCCAAATAAATAATGATAAAGTTTATTTTCTTTATTCGGAGAAATCAAACATTTATCAAAAATACAATGGATACAGAAAAATATATAAAATGCAGCTTTAGGAAATAAGGTGCATAAAATTATTTCTTATGTTTATGACGAATCTACTGCTATTTATTTTTTCATGATCAATTGCGAATTGTCTGATTTGTTATAGAATTAATGTTAATTTCGTGTTAAAAAATCTAGTCAATTTAATTTGATAAAAAACTGAAATTATTTTAATACTTAAAAAGCTTAAAACTAATGAAAGGAAAAATTACAAGAAGAAATTTTTTAATGAAAAGTTCAGTAGCAGGTGCTGCTTGTTGTACTTTAATGACAAGTTCCGGATTATCGGCTATGAATAAATTTTTATTACAAAACAATGCTGATGAAATACTTGATCCCAAAAAACTAAATTATTGCGGCTATAAATGCCCTGACGATTGTCAATTCCTTAAAGGTACTTTAAACGATGATGTAGAATTAAAAAAGGAAGCCTACAAACTTTGGAAAATCAAAGAACGATTCGACATTGAATTTGATCCGAAAACAATCTTTTGCTACGGTTGCAAGCTTAGCGATAAACCTGAGGGTGTTGTTGTTAAAAATTGTAGCGTTCGTGAATGTGCCATTTCGAAAAATATTGATTGTTGCATAGAGTGCGATGAATTAATAAGCTGTAAAAAAGATTTATGGAATCGATATCCGAAGTTTAAAGATAGTGTTATTGAAATGCGGAAAAAATATTTAGAACAAAAAGAATAGAATACATAAAACACTATTCAGGCATGGTTAATTTGATCAAATCTGAAACTTATAGTTTTTTTATTTCGGCTTGCCAATTTTAGGTAATTAACTTTGAAACAGCACTTTGAAGTTGTGTTTTCATTTCTTTGTTTTTTAAAATTTTCTCTTCAAAGTTAAAGTTCTCATAGAAATTTGGAATTGACAAACTAGATTTTACTTCACCTGAAAAGAATGGTACTGAGGTTTTTGCAGCGGCCAGTACATTTGCACCACCTCCGGGGCCAGGTGAAGCAGATAACAAAACAAGAGGTTTTTTTTGAAATACTTTTTTGTTGATCCGTGTGCACCAATCAAAGAGATTTTTATATGCAGCGGCAAAGGACCCATTGTGTTCGGCAAATGAAATAATTACAGCATCACTTTCTGCAATTTTATACAAAAAATCCTTTGCTAATTTGGGTTGGCCTATTTCTTCTTCTTTATCTACACTAAATAAGGGGAGCTCATAATCATTTAAATCAATGACTTCAACTTGAGCGTCTTTCAATAAGTTAGCTGCGAAGGTTACCAACAGTTTATTTATTGATTTTTTACTACTGCTTGCTGCAAATGCTAATACTTTCATATTTATCCCTTTCATTTATTTTTAAACATTATACTATTCTAACAGCAAATATCTGTAAAATAAACTTAATATGCAAGTATAATTTTAAATTGCTTATTTAATGCACAAATCCATAATGGCTTAAAAAATAGTTCTTTTGTAAGGATTAATGATATTCTTATACTTCTTCGAGTTCACTAATAAGCTCCTTAAAAAGTTCCTTAACAGTTATTATTTTATCAATACGATGGGCATTCTGTCCACAAAAAATAAGCCCATGATCCACATCACCAAAATATGAATTCAATAGAGCCTTTGCAATACAATATCTTGAATTGCTGACTTTACAAGCAGTAAGGCATTTATATGGGCAATTTATTTTTAGTTTCCCTTTAATTTCAAGGTCCTTCAAGAAACGATTATTTATAGCTCGCCCCGGCATCCCGACAGGGCTTTTAATAATAACAATGTCTTCTTCTTTCGCATCAATATAGGCTTGTTTGAATTGCTGAGAAGCATCACATTCTTCGGTAGCAACAAAACGTGTTCCCATCTGAACACCTGAAGCACCGAGTGAAAGCATTCTCGCTATATCTTTACCGTTATAAATACCACCTGCCGTAATCACAGGAATTTTCTTTCCGTATTTATCTTCATATGGTTTAATAGTTTCCAGAATTTCAGGTAGAAGTTTTTCGAGGGAAAAGTCCTCTAAGTGCTCCAATTGTTCTACTGAAAAACCGAGATGCCCACCTGCCAAGGGTCCTTCTAATATCAGTCCGTCAGGGGTTCTTTTGTATAGTTTGTCCCACATTCGAAGTATGAATTCTGCAACTCTGGCAGAGCTTATAATGGGCACAAGGTTTACATCAGGATCGGGGACAATTGCCGGAAGCTTAGTTGGTAATCCGGCTCCGAATACGATCATTTTAATTCCTTCTCGTACTGATGTTTTAATCAAATCATCTGCGTTGCTGAGCACACCCATGAGGTTAACTGCAAGGGGGCCTGTGGTCATACTCCGGGCTTTTCGTATTTCATCAGTTAGTGCTTCTCTTGATGTCGCTTCGAAATTACTTGCAGTAGCTTTTATATCTCCTAAACCAATACTTGATATTATACCGATTCCACCCTGATTTGCTACTGCAGCAGCAAGCGAAGAAAGAGAAACCCTAACACCCATTCCTCCTTGAATAATTGGTGTTGCTGCTGATAAACTGCCGATTTGAAGTTTAGGAATTTTCATTTTTCTCTAAATATTTTTATATTATCAGATAATCGATACTTTCAAAATTATAAAACTAATTAACACATTTAATTTAAGTGATCCACTACGCCTGCTAACAAAGTCTAACTTTTTCAAATTTCTAAGGCTTACCTAACAATTATTATTTTGCAAATGTAATTATAATATTCAAATAAATTCTATTGGCCATTATTTAAGTATTTTTCTTGTGTTTTTATTTTTGTAGTTGTTATATTATTAGGCTATTACATTTTACTAAATCTAGATATGGAAATTGGAAATCCATGAGGACAAGTTTAGAAATCAGAAATTGTGGCTTCTTCCTAATTTCAAGTCTAATTACTGAAGTTTCGCACCTTCATCAGAAATATTTAATTGTTTAAAATACATTTTTTTATGGTTTGAAATAATTCTCTGCTGTTCTTTGAGTATCCTTTGAGGCACTTAAGCTATTACACCGAGTTTCACGTAGAAAACTCAAAGTAATTTATATTGAAATTGGATACTTCAAATATTGATAAAGAAATTTGAATGATATTCGTACTCTTCCTGTTTTCGTCACTCCTCCCAAAAACACCTTTAAGGCATTAATTCACAGGTATTGATTTTTTGTTTTGGTTGTCCCAACCTCTTTTTTTGTCCATTAAGCCAAAAATTATAATAATCTATGGCATATTGAAAGAGCATTTAGAATGTCAAAAACTGATTTAAGAATAAGACCTATTTATCACCATTTAAGAGCAAGAATAGAGGCTCATATTTGTATATCATTTACAGCATATAAAATATACAAAGAGTTTGAAAGATTCTAATACAAAGCCGAGGCACAATTTTCTGTAAAACGAGCAGCAGAGCTAACTCAAACAATGTATCAATTAAAGGTGGTATTACTCGAGTCGAAAAAAAATGAAAAACATATTACTCAACATGGGCAATGAGCAAAAATTACTGACCCAAATTATTACTGAAAATGTTTAGGGTGTCCCAAAGATGAAAACAGGAGCAATTTTACTTCCACTTTGGGATCCTCTATTTGCTCCTGAAAAATAATTTGAAATTATAATAAACTCGGGATTAAAAAATCAGAATCCAATATTCAGGAATAGAGTTGGTGAAAATGGCATAGCTTCCGAATAAATTGTTTTATTATCAGGGAAATTTGAAGAGTTATTATACCTGATATTTTCAGTGTTCAATAAATTAATAATTGATAAACCTGTTTCCATTTTTAATTTCCCTGCCTGAATTTTATACATAAATGCAAGATCAAGCCTGCTATATGCTTTATTTATCGATTTTTTAACAACTATTGTATTTCCTAAACCTGAACCATAAACATAATTTGTAGAAATAAAATAGGGGTTGAAATTAAAAAGGGCTGCTAATTTTACTTCATGCCTTTGGTCCTGCTCAGCTCTTTGAAAATTATTACTCGAAAAGTGAGGAAATTTTTCTTCCGTTTTGCTTAAAGTATAAGCAATCCAAAAGTTATGATTGTTCATTTTTTTCTTTATAAAAAAATCAATGCCGCAACTTCTGCTTTTTCCGTTAACTATGGTTAAATGATTAGAGTTTTGTTTTGAAATAAAGCGATTTAATCCATCAGTAGTTTTATAGAAACCTTCGATACTATAGTCAAATCCATTATATGAATAAGAAAACCCCGTAACATATTGCATTCCACTTAAAACCGAAATATTTTTATTGTCACAAATATTCCACAAATAAATATAATTGTTCAGATAGTCAACTAAAGCATTTTCAGCAATAAATTGGTTGTAAATACCCCAGGCGAAGTTAATTTTCCACTTCTCAAAAGGTTTGATAGTGAGATTTATACGAGGCTGATAATAGAGCTTGGAAATATTTGTCGGATAATCTAATCTTAAACCGACTTGGAAGTTGATTTTCTCAGAAACAGAAACATTATCTTTAAAATAAAAACTCAATCTATTAGCATTTATAAAACTATCTTTTTTAGTTAATCCCGTTGAGTCTTGATTGTAAGAAGATGTATTATTAATAAATCCAAATCCGATATTTAAACTGTGGTTTCTATTTGTAGGGAAAAAATGATCGGTTTTTACAGATAATTCTGAAATACTGTTTTTTAAAAATGTTTCTGTTTTTATTGGAAATTTTTGATCAGCAGCTTTATATAGCTGATCATCATACAAATCTGATTTTAGCCTTGAATAAACAATTGATGTATTTGTAGTACCTGCTTTTTTCCAATTTTTATTGTAAAAAAAAGCTCCTCCAATTTGCTTTTTTTTAGTTTCCTTATTAATTGAATATTCTAATTTATTACTTATTTTGCTGAACTGATATGATGATTTATCATTACAAGCAAACAAACTAATGTAATAATTATCGCTATTTCCATTTTTTCCTGAAAATTTGATATTTATATCCTGAAACATAAAATCAGGCGAATAAGTATCGCTTATTTTTTTTTCATTAATATTAAAAATATTATTCCAGTTAAGAAGCTGGTAATAGGATTGTCTAAAAGATACTTGTAAAGAGCTTTTTCCTTTAAAAGGAATTCCCAAAATACCACTAAGTGTTTGATTATTGATATTTAAATTTGCATTGAAATTGTTTGGATTTCCTGATTTCCCTGTGATATTAATAACTCCTCCAACCCTACCACCGATATTTGAATTATAACCTCCCTTGATAATTTCAATATCTTTTACAATTAAAGGATTTATTGCTCCTATTTTATCGTTAAAACTACTCAAGCTGAATAGAGGAATTCCATCAAAAAGTATCAGGTTTTGACCCTTGTATGAACCCCAAATTGTGTAGTCATTGGTTTGCTCAGCAGAGGCAAGAATTCCTGGTTGCAACCTTAAAAGATTGAAAATAGTATTATCATTTATTCCTGGTAGAAATGTTGCAATTTTATGATTTAGCTTAATCAATCCTGATTTTTCACCAATGTAAGAATCATAAGATATTGCATTAGAACTCACAGCAACTTCCTGTAAATCAACAATTGATGGGATTAGTTTTAAGTTTTGGTTTGTACCGGAAGAAAATATGGTGTCAAGCACAAAATAGCCAATATGAGAAATTTTCAAGACGGCAACACTATCAAATGATTTGAATGAAAAATTACCGTTGACATCAGCAATAGAACCATTTGAGTTGATTTCAATATTGGAAAATGGTAGTGCTTCGGTATTAGTTTTATCTGAAATCCTACCCGAAAATATATGCAAAATTGGTTTTGAAATTTCTTTAATTTCTCTTTTAGCATAAATTATAAAAACATTTTTGTTTAGCTCGAATGCAAGATTACAATCTTGTAAAAGGCTTGATATTGCTTGTTTAGGTGAGTTAAAAGAGCCGTAATTACTTACTATACAGATCGATAATAATTTGTCATTAAACGAGAACTGTATGCCATATTTATTATGCAATTCCAAAAAAACCTCATTTAGAGGTTTTTTATTTATATTCAGTTCAATTTTCTGTGCATTTAATTTTATTGAAACACAGGAAACAAGAATAATTAAAACTAATATTTTTAAAACAGTTATTTTATACACTTTTCATTTTGCAAAACTTTGTATTCACTTTTTCCCAATTCTACAAAAGTAAAATTAAAACTTTTACAAATAAAATTAAGAGATGTTTTAGCAGAAACATCTTTAGAAAAATAACCTGTATAAATATATTCGGATGGATTTCTTAAATTCGTTTCAATTTTAATATCATATTGTCTTTCAAGCTCATCAAAAACATAAGATAATGATTCTGATGTAAAAATAAATTTGTTGTTTTTCCAGCCAAGAATATTTTCCGGTTTTATGTTTTTTATTTCTACAAATTTATTATTATTATCTATAACAGCCATTTCGCCCCGGCTGATGATAAAATCAATTTTAGTTTTTGTACTTGAAACTTTTACTTTTCCTGTTTCGCAATAAACCTTGTAATCATTTTTTCGGGCATAAATATTAAAACTTGTTCCCAATACTTGTGTAAAACCATTAGCCGAAAATACTTTAAAATTCTTTCCTTTTGTTACTTCAAAAAATGCTTCTCCTTCAAAATTAATTTCTCGCTCAAAACTCCACCAATACGGATGATAATAAATGGAAGATTCAGCATTTATTTCTATTTTTGAGCCATCAGGAAGAATATGGCTGATATGTTCTCCTTTTTTACTATAAATATTTTTTGTGTAAAATTTCAAAAAAATTCCTGTTCCTATCAATAACAAAATTACTGCCGCAGCTGATATTTTAAGCCAATTTAGAGAAATTACTCTTGTATGAAATTGTTCCTTAGTTTGATTTACTAATTCATTAGAAAAATTTTCCCAAATTTCTTCTTTAGTTTTTGAAAAAGAAATTTTTGTAGTTTTCAAAAATTCAAATTCTTGAGAAGTAGCTAGCTCATTAAGTATGTTATCTTTTTGTTTTTTCATCTGTTTTTTATCATACTTCTTAGTTTCGCCAAAGCTTTACTCATTCTTTTTTCAACAGCTTTTATACTTATCTGCAATCGCTTGGAAATTTCGTTATATGTTAATCCCTCCAAGCGGTTCATTAAAAATACAATTCTTTGTTTTTCAGGAAGATTTGTTAATGCTACTTCATAAGCCTTTAACATCTCGTTATATTCCATGTTGTTATAAAAATCATTATATTCAAAATTTAGTCTTACTTCTTTTAAATGTTTGTTCTTAACTTTTTCTTTTCTAAAATGATCAAACAACATATTTTCGGAAATTTTATAAAGCAAACTTTTTATTTTTTTGGGTTCAATATCAAATTGTTTTTCCCAAATTCTAATAAACGTTTCCTGTGCAATATCGGTAGCAAGTTCGGGATCTCCTGATTTATAATACAAATAGTTTCTTACACTATCAAAATACTTATCGTATGCGTATTTAAACTCTTCTTTTGTCAAACTATCAAAAAGCTTTATGTTAATATGCGTTGATTTTTATCAAAGGTAAATAAAAATCAACACATATTTGAAGAGTTTATTTTTTCATACTGAAAACAACACTTCCTCCTTTCCAGACTTTTGTTGCAAATTCGTCGCATTCACCATCACCGAAATCAATTGTTGCAACCCAGGTTCCCTTTTTTGAAAACTCAATAATCCCTGATACGATATAATCACATCCTTCAATTTTTACCAAAGGTTCAACAACAACTTTTTCAAATTCCCATTTTTTTCCGCTTTTCCCATCTAATTTAAACTCATGAGTTTCACCATGTGCAGTTTTTGTTGCAATATTATCACATTCTCCATTTCCATAATCCACAATTGCAAGAACTTCACCATTTAAGCGATATTCAATTATTCCTTCAACAATAAATTTACAATCTTCTAATTTAATTAATGGCTTAGTGATAACTTTTTCAAGGCTACCATCGCCTTTAATCAAAATATTTGATTCAGGATTTGAGATAGCATAATCTAAAGAAGTTTCATCA
>Ga0222665_1000673_pt1 | contig 18937 bp, 22 predicted proteins | sample AntAcemetagen653_FD_179853 | JGI IMG/M metagenome (GOLD analysis project Ga0222665, IMG submission 179853) | Saline water microbial communities from Ace Lake, Antarctica - #653 | ecosystem: Environmental > Aquatic > Non-marine Saline and Alkaline > Saline | place: Antarctica: Ace Lake...
CGGGACATTTTCAAAGGACTTGATTCACCGGTCAATGTTCCTTCACTTGGACAAACCAAAGGAGTATGTGGATTCTTGGGAAATGAAAGTTCGGGAGTACATCAAATCAAATCGGTTGCAAATCATAACAGATATTATTTATATCATTGAAAAAGGTGTTGACGAGAAAGAGATCCCGAGCAAACCTGTAACGCGATTCAAAATGTGGGAGAAAGAGGTTCTCATGCCGATATGTGAAAATGAGGGGATTTATGAACTGGTGCTATCCGTGATCGGAGAACGGCAAGGTCAAGCGGATGGTGAGGCAGTCGAGGCAGATATCATTCGGGAAAAATTTAGGTCGCACCTTGATACCCTCGGGATACTGTCGCACAAAACGTTTGCATGGATTCAGTCTGCGGTTATTCGCAAATGGGCGCAAGAGGCAATTCCAGGAATGGGTGGGAGGACTGGTCGTAATGTATCGCATATTCTCAAAAACTTTCACAAGACCGGCTCGCTTCCGGAACTTGCGGACTATATAGAGAAGTTCCCCACTTCCCGAGGCGGGGCATTTGCGCCATGCAGGGGCATGATGTGGTGTCCGGACGGTGTTCAGCCGAGCAAGGGGGTGAAGGTTCGCCTTGTTCGTGAAAATGGTAACGATGTTATAGGATATGACGAAATATAAAGGAGTAGATAATGAAACAATTATACATAACACTTGTTTTTCTCGTAACATTTCCGATTTTTCTAGTAATGTTTGGTTTTGTTTGGATTGTTGATTATTTGTTTACAAAAAATGAGATAAATAAGGAGGTGTGAGGTGATTGATAAAGGAATAATTAAAACAAAAGGTATTATATTTATGGGTTTTTCATTCATATCATATTTTATCCTTGCATCTCGTGACACATCAATAATGTTTATGATTATCGGTGTGATTTTATTTTCCATCGGCAATTCAATAAAGGAGGCGTGACATGGCAAAAGCAAACTTAAACAAGCGGATGAACACGCCACAATGTAATTGCGAGAAGTACCGCAAGGCGTTGGAATTCTATGCTGATGAAGATAATAATAAGGATATTCGTTGGGAATTTGGCGGTAAAGGGTTCTCCAAGGTTCAAGACGATAAAGGTAAAATAGCAAGAGAAGCACTAAAGGAGGTGTGAAGTGAAACAGATAAGTGAAGAAGTATTATACGCACGAAGAGCAGGAGCGAGTCATACCGTTAGTGGAGAGTTGGCAAATCTTGATAATCTCAAAGAGTGCAACTGTTCAGCCCTTGCGCAGAGGGTGGGGGAGTTGGAGGACTGGAAAAAAATAACAGACACAGCAGGAAAGAAACTAGCTGAAGATAATATCCGACTCCGCAAGGCGTTGGAGAATGTACGCAAAGCACAGGGGGACTGTATGTGTCACCACGTTCAAGGGAAATGTATTAAGTGTATAGCAGACGAAGCACTAAAGGAGGTGTGAGGTGGAAAAAGTAAAACAAGTAAATAAATTTATGTTCCAAGAAATAGCAGTGGGCAGATATGAGCATCCCGCTCCCGAATTTGAATTGTTAGTTGACTGCAAGTGTGCCGAACTCCAAGCAAGAGTGGGGGAGCTGGAAATAATTGTATTAAAGATAATGTTTCCCAAAGATTATCAAGATGAGTTTTTAACAGGACAACAAGCAAAGTTAGTCTCGGAAATACACAAAGAAGCACTAAAGGAGGTGTAGTATGATTACTGAACAAGGTAAATTATATGTCACATGCACAGAAGGTTCTGATATAAGACTCATCCACGGTGATTGGCATAGGGTCTGCCAAAATAAAAGATACCAAGTTTACAACGAACAAAATAATATGTATATGATAAATGGTATGTGGTGGTCAAAGAGTAGATTTAAACAGATAACGGAGGTATGAAGTGAAAATTCAAATTGATTTAAATAACCTATATTGTTCAAATGGACAATGGAAAGTACATCTTAGTTCTTTGTACGATGGCATGAATAAAATGGAAGTAATTAAAAAGCTATCACCCCCCACCTCGGACAAGGAAGAGGTGTTTACTTGCGAATACTGGGAAGGTGCTAACATCAAAGGTAAATGCACGGAATGCGGTAAAAAGATAAAGGAGGTATAGTAATGGGACGCAAAATAAGTCAAACCAGTTTAGCTAGTAAAATAAACACTCTAAAAAAGGGAGAGTCAATAATCATTCCATGTTCTTCTAGTCTTCAGTACATGTTAAATCAAATTCAAGCTAAAAGAACACAGGGATATATACCCAAAACTATAATATGCAAAAAGGCAAGCTGTGTGGTCGGAGATGAATTAATCATAGGAGTCTTGATATGCAATGTTTAAAATGTGGAGATTGTTGCCGTATCTTTTCGACAGTTTTATTAACTGATACTGAAGTAGAATCAGAATTATATTTAACCGCATCTCGAAAAGTTGATAAAGATGTTCGTTTAAGGAAAAACACAAATGGAAATTGTATTTATCTCCAAGATAATAGATGTACAATACACCCTATCAAGCCAATGGTGTGCAAAAATGGAAAATGCCCAAAATGGACAGGAGACTTAGGATTTACAAAGCACTAAAGGAGGTGTGAGGATGAAATACTATTACTTTTCAAACAAAGACAAAAAACTGGCTTACGATGACAACCGTGAAATCAAGATTGGAACTACTCATAAAATAAAAGGCGAACCAGTACTATGTAACCACGGCTTACACGCTTCAAAGCGTATAATTGATGCACTAAATTATGCTCCCGATAGCATTTTATGGATAGTTGAATTAGGCGGTAAAGTCATACACAGTAACGACAAATCTGTGGCAACAGAACGCACGTACATAGGTGGTGGAATTGATATTTCAGAAACGCTGAGAAAGTTTGCGAGAATGTGTGCTTTAGACGTTGCACATTTGTGGGATTGTCCCGACGTAATGATGCAATGGTTAAAAACAGGCGATGAATCAATTAGAAAATCGGCTTGGGATTCGGCTAGGGCTTCGGCTTGGGATTGGGATTCGGCTAGGACTTCGGCTTCGGCTTCGGCTTCGGCTAGGGCTTGGGATTCGGCTAGGGATTCGGCTTCGGCTTCGGCTAGGGCTTCGGCTTCGGCTAGGGATTCGGCTAGGACTTCGGCTTCGGCTTCGGCTAGGGCTAAACAAAACAAACGACTAGCACAAATGGTAAGTAAAGCACTAAAGGAGGTGGCGAAGTGAAAATCATAAATAAAATATACTGTTGGTTTTTTAAGCATGACTCGGTTGCAGTAGGGACGGTTGACGATGGCCGTTCAGTTATGGGAGCATACAAATGTTTAAGGTGTGGACATCTTGAGAGTTGGCAATACGATAAATAAAGGACGGTGAGTGATTATGGATAAGATAAGACTAGACAGAATACTATCTGACTTAAAACACGGTGATTTAATTGATACCAGTTTGACTGAATTAGAATGTATTGAGATAATAGAGCGCAACAAGGAGCTTGAGAATAAAAAAGTTGACTTATATGAAATTCTATTAGACTCATTTATAGAAATCTTAAAACAACATGGAATAACTGAAGTAAGCATATTAAATGAATTTACACGTTCAGTAGAAAAACAATGTCAGCAAGCCCTCCCCCCTGCTGACAAGGAAGAGGTGTGGGAGATGCCCCTATCTTATGCACACCAATCGCATGTAAAAGTATAACCAATAAAGGAGAGTGAGTGATATGTTTAAAGTAAAATGTGAAACCTGTAAATTTAACAATAAAACAATATGCGGAATTAAAAGCTCAATATCGGCAAACCTAAGAATAAGAGGAGGAAGATATAAAAAGAGTGTAGATATTGTTGATGGATGGCATGAATGTAATTTTTACAAAGATAAGGAGGTGGCGAAGTGATTGAAAACATAATGGCAAGTTTTGGATTAATATGTTTCATCGCTGGCTTTTATTGGGTTTATCGTGGAATAAAAGCTCGTGTACAAACAAGAAAAAAACTAAAAAGATAAAGGAGGAGTAGCATGATGTTATTTAAAAACAAGAACTACCCATATGGGAAATATAGAATTGTCCCATTGCATGGTAAATTTTTTAGGAGATTTAAAGTGGGAAAAGGAATAGGATATTGGAAACACCCATCTATCCCTATTGGTGTATTTGTTAAGTGGACTTTGAGATTAGCTTTTGTGGAAATACAAAGATGGTTATCTGAAAAAGAAATAAAACTGGAATAGAAGGAGTCTCTTGGAACAATAAAGAAAAATTATGGATTAGTACATTTTATAGGGTGAAATTACTTTTACATAAAAGACATAAAGATTTCTTTGAAGCCGTCTGTGCAAGAAAATCAGCAGAACAACGATTTAATCCATGATACTGGCATACCAAATGCCGTAACACCCAACCAACGAAGGCTACTGCGGAACTTTGACATACCATAATCGTTCTGTAGTAGCCACATCCTTTTATTGCTTCTCAAAGTTGCTCCCCAACGACTCCAAGCATAATCATGGTAAACATAGGCGGGGTGATATTTCGTCTTCCATATATGCTCACTGACAAAATTAGCACCGTTACAATCTTCGTACCATTCCCATTCACATATATCATGCAGTGCTTCTAATATCCATTGCTGATGCTCTTTTGGTACGTCAAAAACAGTAAAAGAATCGACTATGCGCTTGTACTCTTTCCACTCGTCGTGTGTATATTCAAAAGGTTTTTCTGTATATGCATACTCTTTCATTGTGTGTCCTTGTACCACGCAACTGCAATTATGAATACTAATGCTATGGCTATATAAAGAATCAAGTTATTAAAAGTTCTGCCACTTAATCAACTGGTAATCGCCTTGACCCTTAGTGCCTAAAGTGAAACTCTCGTCAGTCAGCTTTGTTACTGTAGTAGTCTCTGTCTTAGCCTTATGGTCAATAACCGTTATAGATGTTTCCTGAACAATAGAGTTACATCCACTCAGCATAAATGCCGTTAGAATAAAGATTGCCATTATCATCCCTGCTTTCATTTGGTCACGATTCATACTTACCTTCCTATGTTTACATGGTGAAATTGTTCGCATTCATCTCTTGCTAATGTTCTAATCATAAAAGCAAGTTCCTCTTTATCTTTAACCTTTGCCTCAACTATATCAAGCTTCATCTCAACCTTTTCCAATTGCTTCTCCACTGGAGCAAACTTTAGCTGAAATATGATATATGAACCCGCAAGAATAGTCCCGATTGCACCAATAGTCAAATAGATCTGTGCCGTTCTATCTGACTTGCGTTTGTTAACGATATGCTCAACACACTCAAGCAAGCTTTTTCTAAACTCTACTGTATCTGTAATTAACATATCCTTATTCATTCTATATTCCTCGTTTAACCATGTCTATCCTGTCTTGCTCGGCATAAGCTTCGTTCTCATAGGGATTGCCAATAAGCCAACCCATCAGCCGACCATACACTTTTATAAAAATATATCTAATCAGCCCATCTCTCGTATATTGGTCACGATGAATAAGCTCATGCGCCACTTCATCTATCATTGCCCAATCGTCGCTTTTCTTATTCAGCCAAACCGTATTCGGTGCTAGCACGCAAAACATGGCATTGCCCATTGGCATCCAAATCCTTTTGAATGTGATTCCTTTTATGTCAACGCCATATTTTTTTGCTAGTTTATACAATATTAGTACTTTCATAAAATGCTCCTGTTCCTGTATTATATAAAGCTTCTACAAAATCTTCACGTTCTGTATCATCAGCAAAAGTTATATTTCTCCACATAGATGCTTCAGTGAAAGCACCATCAGCATAATTAGTAGAATTCCCATCATTCGATTGATATCCAGCTATATAAAAATTAGTTGGTGCTTTTATAGTTCCATCCCATGTAGTCGGTGTTCCTATTTCAACTCCATTACGATACAAATGTACTTTACCACTTGTATCGTCAGCAATCAAAGTTGCCATAAACCATGTATTAATAGTAGTAAAGTAACTACCTTCTGAACTTCCTATCCAGCTATCATCTGTTTCTTTCAGACCACCTTGATAACCAGCAGTACTATAGTTGTCTGCTATTAGTGTAAAATCATCAGCATTAAAAAGGGTACGGTACTTATAAGACATAATCACTGCACTACGATGTGCTGAACCTGAACCTGTAGTGATTTCATCAAGAGTAAACCAAATATTCATAACATAACTATCAGACCCATTCACATTTATATCTGTAAAGTCAGTAGTAGTAAGGTACATGTTTGCACTGTTAGCAACTTGTAAACATGTATCTCCTTTAAAGTCTGTTCTAGTTGAAGTAGCACCTGTTGCGACTAAAGCTAAACCATTTATTTCATCAACCCTATCATTAGTCCCTGTTTCATCTAAATCCCAATATGCAACTAGTTTGTCGTTGTATTGGCGAAGCAGAAGATTATTAGCAGTCCAAGTATCGGGAGTACTCGGTGTAGGACTATTACTAAACTGAACCCCATTATATCTGAGTCCGTTATATTGTTTTCCATCCCATCTGCGCATAGTATTCTCCTTTATCTTAAGTATTCATGTATTCCGTAATAAAAATCTAATGTACTGCCATTAGAACCAATACAAGCACATCTAGCCCATACCTTTTCTCCTACTGCTGTTCTAAGACTAATCATCTCTGATATACCTGAGTCATTTTTATTTGTCGCAGATACAAAAGGTACTTCTGTAAATTCTTTCCCCATATATTTGTATCTCATTTACCACTCATGATACACCTCTCTTAGTCTGTTGTGAGTCTACCTTCAAAGGCAGTTACCGCTTCAACATTATTTTCCGTTAGCTTAATCTTCATAAACGGAGCAATCGGGAATGCAGGGAAACTGTAGTACTGCTGACCATCTGCATGAGCAGTAACGATATCATCTATCGCTGTGGCATCAGTTTTGGGAATGGTATACGTTCCATCCTCAGTAGCACAAACTACTACTTGACCAAGAATCGTTGCTCCTGTCCCGGCTGATAAAGAAGTTAACTGTAGTCCATTGAACCCATCTGCTTTAAGCAATGACATATTAATAGCATTACTTAGAACTGATCCTGCTTTGTCAATTGTAGTATCCGCAAAGACACTAACTCCACTAATCTTAAATTCGCCCATCTTATTTCTCCTGTTTTATTATTTATACTGGTTCTTCAATTACGGGGAAGTTTAACTCTTCAACTACTCCACCGAGTTCTGTTGCAAGTTCTGCTTTAAGGATTGCAAAGATTGCCCCAACATGTTCCGCAAGTTCGGGATTAGAACTAACGTCATCACGATTTAGTGTGACTTCATTTAGATTAGTACCACCCTGTTCGCAAGCCTCCTTGTTAGGATAAATTGCCATCTTGATTTTAGCTTGGTCTGCTTTGCCACGATAGAATCCACCCTTGAGTCTTGTAGTATCAAGGCAGTAATTCATTTCTAAAGCCACAAAACACTCAGCAGGTACGAAATTCTCTTTTCTTCCAGCAACTATAATTGCTTCATTCATAATAACCTCTCTTTATATTTATATTTAAAAATTAATCTGTATAGTACACAAAGCTACCGAAAACTGCTTTAGACCCGGTAGCTGTCCAAGAGCTGGACGACATGTTGGTGTAGCACAGCACCGTGCTACTGCTCGTCAAAATCCTTACTCGACAAGCGGTTGATATCGGTAAGCTGTTGTCTGTAAACCTACCTGTTGCCGCCTGCATCTCAAAACTGCTGGTGTTAGCATAGGGTAAAGTAAAGCTTGTGTTGATGAGATTTGATGTTCCTGATATTGAAAACCAAACACTGACCTGCTTTCCCAACTTTCTATAAAATATAGTTCCTGAAGGCGAAGACCAACCCGACTTAGTAGAAGTAGCAAAGTAATCTGTAGGTGCTACGGTGTAAAGATCTCCATTAGATCCCCATCTTCCTATAACAGAATTGTTTATAGAGAAGAATATATTATTCCCTGTTGGGGTATTCAAATATGTAGACCCACTTTGTTTTAGTGCATAATCAGTAACGTTAAAATTATCATAATGAGCAAAGACTGCTTGGTCTGAGCTAGTTCCATTATAACCTATTCTTACTGTCCCTGCGGCTAAACTTTTATTCGCATCTTTTTCCCAATAAATTTCATCCCCGTCTACCGTCCAATTCCCTGCGGCTGATACTTGGTCATCAACATACTTCTTAATAGACTGCTGACTTGCAACCTTAACCGCACTGTCACTTCCCATAGCATCTTCATCAAGAAACGCAGTACCGCTTATACTTGTGTTTAAAACAGGTGTAGTTAAAGCAGGAGATGTAAATGCAGGACTTGCTCCACTAACAACACTCTGATCAATATAGGTATGTGAACTACCATTGGCAGATATATGAGCAGTACTTGCTACTACCTCATCCCACTTGTCGGAACCTAGAATCCCTGCGTTAGTAGTATCAGCTTCAACGAGTGTAGCATTAGTACCATCTGATGAGTTTACGTCTATAGTAGTTGCAGTTCGTGTACCTGCTGATAAGTTTGTAGAGACATTGGTGTCTTTTGCAGTATTAAGCCCTACTGCCACAGTGTTACTATTAGGCATATTATCGGCATCAACCTTCTTCTTAGCAAAGGAATCTTCTGAGTCTTCCATGACAAACATATCCCCCGATACAGAGGAAGTCTTCTCATCTATACCATCAATCTCTGAGGCAGTATCAACATGTATACACCTTGCATCATCTGCTTCCTGCTCATCTTCCAACTGCTGATCTATCATGGTAAGTCTGTCCAAAGCATCTTCTGTGGTCAGTGCCGGAAACGCATCATATTTGTCGTACTCGGTATCCTGGGTAATATCAACGACCCGCTCGATCTGAATCTGATATAGATTTGAGTAGGTTGTACCAACGGTAACTGTCCCGCCATCACGATAGGAGTTTTCAGTTGTAGAAACTTCATATTTACCTGCTCCCGCACCTTCTACCAGGACTAACTCAGTCCCGTCTGCCACGGTGATTAGGGTTACCACAAGGTCACCACTTGCGAAAAATGGGTAGGTGAATGCGAACGCGGTCAGTGCGTTGTCACAATTGTAGGTTGCGATTCTAGTTGTACTTGGTACTGTCATGGTCTTCTCCTGTGTTTATTTATAGCATTAAATCGCTCATTTACAAGTCAATACCCAAAGAACTGGGGTTTCTTGTTTCTATCGGGATATGCGGATACATTTAGTCCGAAAAATTCTGCCGGAACTCCCCATAGCCAACCGCTAAAACCCTGGTCATTGCTAATGTCAATACTTGATTGAATTATAATAGGGGTAAAATATTTCCAATTATCATACCATTCAATTTGATTTCCTATTACATCTTCTCTTGTTATAAATCCAGTCCCAAATCCAACTAGAGGATTGGTTTTATAGAACATGTATCTTGCCAGTTGCTTCATTAGTTTATCAGTGGCGCGTTTCTTCCTTTCTCCAGTCCACTGCTGCTTCGCAATCCATGCCATTCCTAATATTAGTCTAGCGGGTTGAATCATTCCACCCCAAGGATCAATGCGGGTGTCTCCAATCTTTAACTTCAAGAAATCGGGACTTTCGGGATTCAAGGAAACCTCTCCACCACCGGCTGCGCCAATAGCTAAAAATGCCACCCTCGCAGTTATAAAAGCAGTGTAATCCTTTATCATCTGTTTTCTCATTTCGGGATTGTTATAATACAATTTCCAGTTCTGAGGAGTCAATCCCGCCATTTGAAAGTTACTCCATGCCCAACGGGGTGCAAGGAATATCCTGGTCAAGGTTTGAGCCGATTTTTCAAACTGCCCTGGAAGCGTACCGCGACCGGTAGCACTATTTATATATGCTGCGTATGCGGTTTTAACCTCGTCTGCCCGAACAGGGTCTAGATTGGATGGCAATTTGCTTACAAAATCTTCATATAGTGCAATTCTAATAGTGTTTAAGTACATGATATGGGCATTTTCACTAGCCTTAATTAAGTTAGTCCCGTAATATGGAATCTTTTCAATTAAGTTTGCGCTAGTAAATCCCTCTTCTTTTTTGGTAATTCCCTCAATAGGATCGGTCAGTGCAAGTTTATGTTTTGCCCAGTCAGTATAATGGTCATGGTCGTACATTGCTTTCATAAACTCATCAAACATATCTTGCATAGCTTTTTTATTATATATTCCAGTCTTCTGCATATTCAGAACTTTTGCTAATGTTTGAGCAGATAAGAATGGATGCCCGGTTACTGTCATCTTGCCCTGTCTCAGTACTGCGCCTAAATCCAAAGAAAGTGTAGCTGCCATCATTGTACCACCAAGAATTTCTATACCCTTACCTAATGTCAACGGATCGAGTTCTCCGATCTTAACCTTTGCGTGTCTCCTAGCCTGGAATAGTTCCAACTTAGCCTTTTTTAACTGTTCGCTCAACACGCTCTTCCTAGCTTCGGGAGTCATCATATTTGCAAGTTGTGTGGGATTTTTTAAATCTCCTACATTATGAGTTCCAAACTCGACCTCGGGGTCACCTTCCTTGTACACTTCCATAGCTTCACTCAACTCTTGAATCTTATCAATAGTATTCATAAGTGAAATTGCTTCATTTAATTTTTGCTGCGCCAGTGCTACCTCGTCAGAGTTTACAGGTTGCTTATTTTTGATTTTCCTGTGCTGATTAACTAAAAAGTCCTGTACCTCATTTAAGCGTTGAGCCAAGTCATTAACCTTCTGTCGGTTCTTTTCAACTGAAGCGTATTGGTTTTTAAGTGCCTGTATGGCGTTTGTTAAATTATCCAGTCCCTTGGGGGTAGGAGCCTTTATTACCGGATCAGTAAATATTTTTTTCTTTGCATTTTCCAGTTCTTGCCATTTATTTTCCCATTGTGTTAATTCAGCTAATCTTGCCTTTAACTGGGCGTTGGTCTGACCTTTTGGTGTTCCGGCATCAGTTACGGGTAAAACTCCGAGGGACTCAATGCGTTGAATCTCATCGGTCATATTCATTGATTCGGTAACATCGGTCAGTGCTTGCTGAAGTTCCTGGACTTGAGCCGAGTTAATCGTTTTAGTCTTTTTGATATCGCGGTGCTGCCGTTTGATTAAATCCTTAACGTGGTCAATTTTACCTTGAATTTCTTTAGCCTTAACATCCCCAAGCATCTCGGCATTTAAGTTTTTCAATTCTTGCAGTTTGTTTCCAAGATTCAACACTTCGGCAGACATTGCTTCTCCGGTAGTATCCGGTGCAAATATGCCCTCAAATCCATCTATAATATCAGACTGGACTCTTGCTTGCTTTTTCAATTCTTTAACTAATTTACCAACACCATCTAAAGTCTTAGCAACTTTCTTTTTGCTCTTGCCCGAAAATGCATCAAGTATATCTTGCGTAGAGAAATCGGGAAGTTCTTTTTCAAGAAGCTTCATCAATTCGGGTAATTTTTTAATCCCTTGTTCTATGTGTCCCTCTGCGATGACGGCAATATCCATAGCAAGTGTAGGGTCAATTCCACTAAACGCACGGTGTCCCGCAGCACGAATTCTTTCTTTTGCTGCATCAATTCTGCTTTGAATAGCTTTTTTACTACGCTTCTTCTTACTTTTTTTAAGGTGAGCCGCAGTTTCATCTATAAACTCTTCTCCATCAGCTTGATTACGCTCTTCTTCTAACTGTGCCTCCAGGTCTTTTATAAGTTTATTTTTTTCTTCAATTACCTTGTTCAAGTCATCAAATACCTTTTCTTCTTTCTCCGTGAGTTTTTTGCCCTTCATGTTTTCGGCTTGCTGCACCATTGCTTCTTTGCTGAAGGTTTCACGGTTGATGCGAATCTTCCGGAAATTAAATGCCCTTGCCATTGCGGAACCACCCTCGATGCTTGCACGAGTTATGGTATCTATCTCACCTAAAATAGAATCAGACGTTTTTTGTTTGCTTTTTGCAAGGTCGTTGTTACCATCTTCTCGTAGTTGCCTAATCTCTTTCTGTAAACTATCAAACTCATTTTGAAGTTGTGCTTCACGCAAAACAAATGCAGCGTGTTGGGTCATTGTAATCAAGTTGTTCGCGGGATCAGCTAAGACTCTCTCTGCAATACTTAACGCTTCTTTTTCCATGCCTTGTATCTGTGCATTTGAGAGTGCCGCTTCCCAGGCAACCGCTTCAGCCTTACTTAATTTTTTTAGGTTATATATTTCTCTAATCTTTTCTGCATCGGCTTTTCTCAATCCAATATCTTCCATCTTCTCAATGACTTTATTGATGAGTTCCGGTGTGGCTCGTTCAGTAGGATCGGGAATGCTTGAGATTTCAGCCTTTTTTTCTTTTCCAATAGAGGAGTCTTCCTGGATTCCGCTCATTGTCTCTTCATCATATTTTACATCATCCTCTTTAGCATCGACCATTTCCAGTTCATTGATGACCGTTTCAAGGTTTTTCTCACCTTGATTCTTGATAATATCGTACCTCTCAGCATCAAAAGTATTCAACTCTTCTTTCTTCTCAAAGTTTTTAACCATTTCGGCAAGCTTGCTTTTACCATAGTTTTCAATCATGTCCAGTACTGCTGCTTTTACTTTGCCCTCAAGTGCCTGTTGTCTCATGTCCTGGAGTTTTCCTTGAATAGGTTCAAGTGCGCCCATTAGCGTTGACATGATGGTGACATCTCTAGTTTCTTTGTTCATCAGTCCCTTAAACCACCTTGGGTAGTAGAACGGATCAATATTTACTGATTCATGGGTTATAATGGTAGCAATAGCTTCTTTAACAAATTCATCCTGTCTCAACTCAACTTCACCTTCACTTGCCATTGCAGTACCAACCAACGCACCTTTCCATAAAGGATTCTTAATCATCCGGCTCATCTTGCCAGTACCAAACGCGAAACTATTCTGAACTGTATTTAGAACAACGTTATGCTTAAACACTTGAGAACCTACTTTGCGTATTTGTTCTTCAGTTCCACCCTTTTCCCTAGCTTCTATCATTGCCCCGCCGGACTCACTTGCTGCCTCGGCAATTGCGGATGTCGCACCATATCCAAAAACCGATGCCATTCCGGTCAGTGCCGATGCTGCTTGACCACCTAACATCATGTTCAATGTCATCGTTGGCCCGGATTCTAAAATAAAGTTTGCCCAAAAATCCGGCCTCCACCATAATTTCCCTTGATTTGCTGCCCAGTCTTCGCGGAACGATTTAGGAACCTCCGCTGCTTTCATCCAAGAGGAAATATCATATTCAAGTCTTTTCTGTACTGATGGATTTAATGCTCCAAAGGATAATTTATCCAGTCCCAATTTTGTCCCGCCGTGAACTACAGGATTAAACTTCAATAATTCGATACCGGTATATTTACTGACTTGCTCGGAAACGTAGTCCTTGGCAAGAAACGGTGCATTTAATAGGTCTAACGCACTTACGTTCATTGCGCCAACCATTCCCCTTTTAACGCCTTGCATCCCGCGTTGGTAAGCCTTGGGAATCATTCCGGATGTTGAAACATTAATATCCGTATCAATCCCGATCATGTCTAAAGTTAAACCGATATTTGGATTCAAATCAGTTAATGTAATGTCAATTCCTGTTTTCATTACAAACTGCCTACGCTTTGTTTCGGTCGCCATTTGACCCTTAAGCATTTCCTCCCCAATATCCGGATAAAAATCTTTATTCATGCGTTTGTAATATTCGACTTGCTTATCGTCCCAGTAACCAGTCTCCCAGGCATCCCATACTTTTTGAAGTACTCCGCGCTCTTCTTGAGGCTTATCCGCGATAGTCTGTGCCTCATCCTCAACATTTTGAATTACGCTCCCACCATTTGCGATGACTTCTGCCATGTCCGGAACATCAGCATCGGACGGTTGAACAACCTTCTTTAGTTCTTCGGTGCGTTGCATTGGGTTTGGGGTTGCACCATCCGTTCCGAAGTATGCGTTGCCGCCTCCGTCCATAGGATTGAAGTATAAAGAATTTATAGCAGTTGCCCTGGCCTCATTGCCATTGTCTTTGTTATAGTCCATCATTGCAGCAATTGCCATGCGCCTATCTGTCATTTGCTGATCTAACAAGTCTATTGGCTTATCTCGCTCTTGCTCTTCTTTTTGCTGATCTAGTAAATCAATAGGCATTATTCAACTCCCAGTTGTTTTTTTAATTCTTCTATTGACATGTTTTTCCTTCTAGCAGTATATTCTAAATTTGATTGCTTATATTTTCTTTTAGCGGCCTTGGGGGTGTATGTATTTATGATATTTTCTTGCTCCAGTGCCGCTGCGTACGGTGCGTTAAGTTCTTCCATCTTTTTTGCACCCTCTTCCCCGTCCCAACCCTGGTTGGCAGCACTCCAATTATCAAATCCTTGCAGAACATTGGCAACCGCTGCCCACGTTTTTGTCTGATCTATCTTATATTCTTCTTTAGGCTTGAAATCATCCTCAAACCAACCTTGAAAAAAACCTTTATACAATGTTTTATTACCCACTTGATACCCACCCCCAATAAACCCCTTACTCTTTTTATCCCATCCGAACTCGTGCAGTACTTTATCTTGGAGCATTGTTCTAAGTTTTGTTTGAACAGGTGTAAGTTTAGCGACCGATTCATATCGCTTCATTTGTGCTGCCATCCATGCCCGTGCTTGTTTGCGTTGTGGCGCAGGGAACTTCGATATTGAAGTCATTATCGTTTGTTGTTTTTCTTTGTGGGGGTCTGTTGTTGGGTCATATAAGTCAATGTCATTTTGTAAAGTATCAAAGTCAAGTTTAACATAATGCCTAGATTTTTTGAGTCTCATAGCAGTGATATCTTCCTTAAATCCCGCCTTTTCCTTTTTGGTGAAATCATCATCATTCATGGCTTTAACATAATCTTCACTTGCGGTAAGATCATCAATTTTATTATCCAACTCGTCCATTGCATCACCCCTACGGACTCTTTCATTAAATTCATTTTGGCGAATAGTCTGCTGACGTACAATCTTTAGTTTTTCTTCCATCTCGGGAGAAAATAGCCCTTCCGGAACTTTGTAGTTATTGGGGTTAGTCCGTATTGTATCGACTTGCTCATTATACCGAATGGTCGTGTTTGCCTGGTTTAGATCGTGTTCTAAAGTTAATGCCCACTTAGGATCAAGCTCTGCTCTGAGTTTTATTGCAGTTATTACCTCGGACATGTCCCCGTCTTCAACTCCCTTGTCCACCCTTGTGGTTAAGCTTGATGCGGTTTTGTCACGAACCAATCCTACCCGAGTTTCTCTATTTTTGATTTCTTGACCGGAGTCGAAGTGATTAGCCCATTTATTGAACATTCCAAATTGGTCTTCCGTTAACCCTAGTGATTCTTGCAAATTCCTTCTTGTAGTTGAACCAGTTGCTTGGTAATCTTTTGCATAAGAAGCGGGAACATAAACACCATGCTCATCAGTTAATGCCTCGAGTTGCCCCGATAGGTAGGCTGATCTGTCCTCCATATAGGCATCCTTCGCATTCATGAATTGGTCTTTATCCGCAATGGATTTTTGCTTCGCGATATACTTATATACATCATTGCCCATTTTCCCAATTTCATTCCCGAATTTATTGCCCAATGCACCAATTTGCTTTGCGCCTTGAATTGCGTATTCATACGGAGCATCCATTGAATGAATACTCAATTTTTCTCCCATTTTAGGAGCAACACTGCCCCCAGGGACTGCTTCTTTCTGTGCGTATGCGGTTGGAATATTTGGCATCTCTCTCTCCTTTATCCGGTGTTGAACTGATCGTGATAACTACTTGACCTTGTTGCCCCAGGAATAGTGCTTGATGATTTCATATAAGAGGATAAACCACCACTCAATCCTTTTCCCGCTGCACCCGCTGCGCCCCACCAACCACCGGCAACTGCAGAACGACCACGGGATTTTGCGCCCGATCTTGCCTGTTGACCTTGGAATTGGGAACCCATTGCTTCTGAAGCATGTCCCATTGCCTGTAGTCTATGTTGACGGGCAGATAATTCTCCTTGATGCATGATATCAAGTTCTTGGAGTTTCATTTCTGCAAGCTGATCTTCTTCAAGTAAAATGTTTGTTCCGGAACCCATTGTCCCGCTAACACCCATCAAAGCTTGTTGCCGAGACATTAAACGCTTGTTTTGTGCTTTTTGACGGTCTGTCCGCTCTTCTGCCGCGTTTATTTCAGCCTTTGCCCCCTGGTTTGCTGCGGTTTCAGCATTAGATGCGACCTGGGAATTATAACTAGCCATTGCTTCTTGTGCTTTCCCTTGCGCCCGTGCTTGTTGTTGTTGTTGGTAACCGGAATATACAGAAGTTGAAACACTTGTAGCAGTCCCCGCAACAGTTGCTGCCGTTCCCGCTAATGCTCCATATGTTACCGCTTGACCCCCAACAGTGAATGCAGTCGCTCCGAGTCCCGCGCCTACGGCAGTTGCAGCAGACCCAACCGCTCCCGCAGTTGCTCCAAGTGCCCCGCCAATAATGCCTAAAGTTGTAGACAATGCCGTTGCCGTTCCCGCTATTATACCCATAATCTGCTCCTATTTTAAAATCTTTATTAAATGTGTCATTTTTTTAATTGTTGGTGTCCATCCCGCTCTTTCAAATATCTTCGTTATCCCATTTGAAGCACTTCCCGCGAACATCATTGGATGATCTTCAGCTTTAGCGCAACATTCTAAACTAGTCAATATACATTTTAGTGCCATAACTTTTTCTCTTGCCGTGCATTCGGGATTAAAATGTACCCACTCTAAAACTGAAACAGGTGTATCTGTGCTTAAATATAAAAATCCGCACCCGTACTTCTTTCCTTCATCATCTACAACCAAAGCACCTACTCCAGGTAGACACAGATAAACGGGTATAATTTGTTTTATTTTAATTACCCAATCCACTAATTCCTTAAAATCATCTTCCTTAAACATCCTCACTTGTAATTTTTTCATCGTTTTCCCTTCGATTTTTCATTAGTTATATGTCCTCAACCAAAACTGGATCATAAGTATGGTTAATGGAAGCGGAACATCCTGCGTGACAATGACTCCCGCTTCCTCATCGTAACCACCCTCGTACTTTAACTTCTTATAGCCGGAATACAAGGGAGTTGTTTCGTCCATGGGATCACTTGCTATGCGGAAGGGTGCTTCCATTTCCAGTTCTCTATCGTCAATGGTTATTAGTGAGAAACCTACGCTTTTATGTACCGCGAGGACTACTTGGGCAACACGTTTTTTACGCGCTTGTGATCCACCATCTGCTAACTCAGACTCAATATTCATCGGCTGAAGTGTGCTTGTATAGCCTAATCCTATCAGTGCCTTGTTCACATAAGTATCTAAAGCAACCTCACTTCCCGCAGAAACAACTTCATCCGGCAGCAAGGTATAATCGCCTATAACCTTAACCGTATTAAATCTTAAATGGGTCAATCCAGTAATGGTTTTTGTCACTTTCTGAAAAGCTAGATAATGAAAATTATACCCGTGTCCCGCATCGGCGGCAGACCAGTTTGCGCTTCCTGGCTCATTCTGAATCTTGAATACTGCTCCCGCTACACCATAAACGGTGAATACTTCATTTAAGAAGGGGAACGCTTCCGCAACTGTGGGTTGAGCAGGATCGGCTAAAACTCTAATTTTATCTCCATCGGTAAATCCATGTCCTGCGATGCTGAACGCAAATGGTGTGTCCGCAGTCTGTCCGGCTGCACCAACAAGGATATCATCCCCACCGTCGTACTCCAGTCCACTGTCCACAAACCATGATTCTTCAATTGAGTCCGGAATGACCATTGTAGTGAACCGTTCAAGGTATCTGACATAAGTGGCAGTCGTAAGCAGTCTTTCAACTGAAACCCACAACTCGTCACTTGCTTCATTCGGTATAACCGCGATGCTTTCAACCGTGCCGTTTATATCGTGTCTGTGCCATGCAAAAACCTGTTGTTCCTTCTCATAGGTAAAGGCTGCAAGGACACCATCTGTCCTTAAACACCATAAAATAGGGTACGGATTCTGCTGAAACTTAATATCTATAATGCCAGTCTCGGTAATATGCTCAGACATAATGCTCATATCCGGGGACTGATACAATTCAGACTGGTAGTCATATGCCATTTCACGAACCTTACGACCACCGCGCTGAACAAAAAATATAATATTATTAACGGCGATTGCCTGGATATCTTCGCTACCATATGTGCTTTGGCGTTTCGCGGAGGTATTTACAGGTGTCATGGGTTCACCGTTCTTATTTGATCCGATGATCCATTCATCCCCGTTTGTCCCGATCAATAATTTATTATGAGGGACCATCCATAGAATTGCGTTCACTTTATCTGATGCAAGTGTGTAAATCAGTGCAGAAGTATCAAATACTCCAGTTGTCAGATTTTCATAGTCTGCGATTTTAGTCAACCAAATGGTTAGCGGTTGGTCTGCATTCCCACCAAAACATAAACGTTCTTCGTAAAATGCTATTGAACGAGGATATGCATATTCACCACCCCATGCGCCCCATGCCCATGCTGAATAAGTAGCAGTAATTGAAGTGTGTGGATAGGCAGAGTTTGCGGGGGCAGTCTCGTCTTGCATCATCTGAAGAGTGACCAACCATGCATTAGTATAGTCGACAATCTTATAAATATTAAAATTGTAAGGATCTTCAACATTCAAGTCGACCTTAACCCGTCCACCATCATCTAAAATATATTCAACTCGGTAAAGGACTCCATCGACCTCTTCTTCTCCGTCATCCTTAACATTATTATCACTATCAGAAGAATAAGTGCGAGCCATTACCCAATTTGTTCCACCATCGTAAGAGCGTTGCAGTTCAATTGTGCCGTCCCACGTTCCGTGAGTAATTAAATTCCAAGTTCCTTTAACTGCCAACTCATCGGAGGTGTCAGATACAGCGGTAAGTGTACTCG
>Ga0222665_1000674_pt1 | contig 18891 bp, 8 predicted proteins | sample AntAcemetagen653_FD_179853 | JGI IMG/M metagenome (GOLD analysis project Ga0222665, IMG submission 179853) | Saline water microbial communities from Ace Lake, Antarctica - #653 | ecosystem: Environmental > Aquatic > Non-marine Saline and Alkaline > Saline | place: Antarctica: Ace Lake | collected...
ATGTCAATTAAAAGTATTTCAAAATCAATTGATTTGGGAGACGGGAAAATTATTTCTATTGAAACCGGAAAATTAGCTAAACAAGCAGATGGTTCAGTAGTTGTAAAAATGGGAAACACAATGTTACTGGCAACAGTTGTCTCAAACAAGGAAGCCAGAGAAGACATTGACTTCTTGCCTCTTTCGGTCGAATATAGAGAAAAATATGCAGCCGCCGGAAAATTTCCGGGAGGATTTTTTAAACGCGAAGCCAGGCCTTCTGAATACGAAATTTTAATCTCCCGTTTGGTTGACAGAGCTTTACGGCCTTTGTTCCCTGACGATTATCATTCAGAAACTCAAATGTTTATTAGTTTGATTTCCTTTGATAAAGATGTTGCCCCTGACGCACTTGCCGCACTTGCTGCTTCGGCTGCCTTAATGGTTTCTGATATTCCTTTCAAAGGACCAATTTCAGAAGTTCGTGTTGCAAGGATAAATGGAGAATTAAAAGTCAATCCAAAAATATCCGAATTAGAAAAGGCTGATTTAGACCTTATAGTTGCTGCAAGTATAGATAATATTATGATGGTAGAAGGCGAAATGAAAGAAGTTTCGGAAGAAGCAATGATTGAAGCTTTAAAAGTTGCACATGATGCTATCAAAATTCAATGTAAAGTTCAACTTGAACTTGCCGAACTCGTTGAAAAAGCGAAACAAAAACGCGAATACTGCCACGAAGAAAAAGACGAGGAATTAAAAGAAATTATTGAAAAAGCGACTTATGACAAATGTTATGAAGTGGCAAATTCTTCAATAGCCGATAAACATAAGAGAACCGAGTCCTTCAATAAAATTAAGGAAGAATTCATTGAAACATTAGATGAAGAAAAACAAAAAGAACAAGCTTCACTCATAGGCAAATATTTCCACGATGTTGAGAAAAAGGCAGTCAGAGATGTTGTTTTAAATGAAAGAATAAGATTAGACGGTCGAAAACTTGATGAAATTCGTCCTATTTGGAGCGAGATTGATTATCTGCCTGCAGCTCACGGATCGGCAATTTTTACAAGAGGCGAAACTCAATCGCTTGTAACAGTTACACTCGGAACAAAACTTGACGAGCAAATGATTGATGGAGTTGTTTTTGATGGAAAGAATAATTTTTTGCTGCACTATAATTTTCCATCTTTTTCAACAGGAGAAGCAAGGCCAATGCGAGGGACAAGCCGCAGGGAAATCGGTCATGGAAATTTAGCTATGAGAGCATTAAAATTTGTTCTCCCCGGCAGAGAAGAAAATCCTTATACAATTAGGATTGTTTCCGATATCCTTGAATCAAACGGTTCTTCATCAATGGCTTCAGTTTGTGGTGGAACTCTTGCGTTATTGGACTCCGGTGTTAAAATCACTAAACCGGTTTCAGGTATTGCTATGGGTTTGATATCAGATTCTAAAACTGGAAAATACGCCATTCTGTCGGATATTCTTGGTGATGAAGATCATCTTGGTGATATGGATTTTAAAATTACAGGGACAAAAGACGGAATAACTGCCTGTCAGATGGATATTAAAGTTGACGGACTTTCTCACGAGATTTTAAGCGAAGCATTGGAACAAGCAAAAAAAGGGCGACTTCATATTCTTGGCGAAATGGAAAAAACTATCACCGAACCACGTGAAGATTACAAACCTCATGTTCCAAGAATTGTAAAGATGGTGATTGCTAAAGAATTTATTGGCGCAATAATAGGCCCGGGAGGAAAAATTATCCAGGAAATTCAAAAAGAAACAAATTCGACTATCGTTATTGAAGAAATAGACGAAAAAGGTTATATCGACATAGTTGCTGTTGATAAAACTTCAATTGATGCTGCAATTGCTTGGATAAAAGGTATTGTTGCAGTTCCTGAAGTCGGAAAAGTTTATGATGGCACAGTTAAAAACATTACTCAATTTGGTGCTTTTATTGAAGTTCTTCCCGGAAAAGACGGATTGCTCCATATTTCTGAAATTGATTGGCAAAAAACTCAAAATGTTTCAGATGTACTTAAAGAAGGTCAAAAACTTGAAGTTAAGATTATTGGTGTTGATGAAAGAAGTGGAAAAATTAAACTTTCCCGAAAAGTCTTGCTTCCTCGACCACCACGAAATAATAACTAATTTTTTTTGTAACAAAAATATTTTATTATCGTAAAACCTACTTGCTGAAAAAATAAGAATAATAATATTATGAGGCAATTAAAGATAACTAAACAAGTTACAAATAGAGAAACTGCTTCTCTTGATAAATATCTTCAAGAAATCGGAAAAGTTGAACTAATAACCGCCGACGAAGAAGTTGCTTTAGCCCAAAGAATTCATCAGGGCGATAAACTTGCTTTAGAAAAACTCACAAAATCTAACCTTCGTTTTGTTGTTTCAGTATCGAAACAATATCAAAATCAGGGATTAAGCCTTCCTGATTTAATTAATGAAGGCAATCTCGGACTGATTAAAGCTGCACAAAGATTCGATGAAACAAGAGGTTTTAAATTTATCTCCTATGCAGTTTGGTGGATTCGCCAATCAATTTTACAAGCTTTAGCCGAACAATCGAGAATTGTTCGCTTGCCTTTAAATAAAATTGGCGCCATCAACAAAATCAATAAAGCTTATGCAAAACTCGAACAAAAATTCGAGAGAGAACCGAATCCGGGAGAAATTGCAGTCTTACTTGAAGTAACTGAAAGGGAAGTCAAAGAATCAATGAAAAATGCCGGACGACATGTTTCTATGGATGCTCCTTTGGTACAGGACGAAGACAATAATATGTACGATGTACTCAAAGGCGAAGAAGTAGTTACACCGGAAGCGGAATTATTATATGATTCATTAAGAAAAGAAATTGATAGAGCCGTTTCAACTCTGACCAAACGTGAAGCTGATGTTGTCAGATTATATTTTGGATTAGAAGGCAAACACCCGATGACACTTGAAGAAATTGGCGAAAGATTTGATTTAACTCGCGAAAGAGTTCGACAGATTAAGGAAAAAGCTATCAGAAGATTAAAGCATACGTCAAGAAGTAAAATATTAAAATCATATTTAGGATAGTTTTCCTATTAAAGAAAATATTAATTTTGAGCGGGCAAACAAGTCCGCTTTTTTTATTTTATCTAAAAATATGAAGAAAAAAATTGAAGAAAAAAACAGATCATTATTAGTCGCACCATCTTTGCTTTCCGCTGATTTCTCTGATTTAAAATCAGAAATTGAGATGATTAACAACAGCATGGCCGACTGGTTTCACCTTGACATTATGGATGGCGTTTTTGTTCCTAACATCACATTTGGTTTTGAAATAATTAAACATATAAAAAAATATGCTAAAAAACCTCTTGATGTACATCTTATGATCATTGATCCCGACAAATATATCAAACAATTTGTTGAGGCTGGTGCCGATTTAATTAGTGTTCATATCGAAGCTTGTACACATCTTCATCGAAGCATACAACTTATTAAATCGCATGGGATTAAAGCTGGAGTTGCATTAAATCCGCATTCAAATGTCAACCAACTTGAAGATATCATTTCAGATATCGACTTTGTTTTAATAATGTCAGTGAATCCTGGTTTCGGCGGGCAAAAGTTTATCGAAAACTCTTTTAATAAAATCAATCAATTGAAAAATCTGATTGAAACAAAAAAGTCCTCAGCATTAATAGAGGTCGATGGAGGTATTAACTTAAACAATGCAAAGAAGTTATACGATTGCGGAGCAAATGTTCTTGTTGCCGGTAATTCTGTTTTTACATCTCAAAACCCTAAAAAGATTATTTCACAATTAAAGAATATTAGTGTATCATAATACAAAATTTTATTAGATTTGCTATTTTTAAAAACAAAAATTGACAATGAGTATAGAAATTCAAAGCTTAAAACCCGGAAGATTGTGGTATTATTTTTCAGAAATATTGAAAATTCCACGCCCCTCGAAAAAAGAAGAAAAAATTGCAGAATACATACTTAATTTCGGGAAACAACTTGGTTTAGAAACCTTAAAGGACAAGGTTGGAAATGTTTTAATTAGGAAACCTGCAACAAAAGGAAAAGAAAAAGTAAAATCTGTTGCCCTACAAAGTCATTTGGATATCGTTTGCGAAAAAAATGCCGAAACTGTTTTCGATTTTGAAAAAGACCCGATTGAAGCTTATATTGATAAAGGGTGGATAAAAGCAAAGGGCACAACCTTAGGTGCTGATGACGGAATAGGAGTTGCAACCCAATTAGCTATTCTTGAGGCCAATGACATTCCTCACGGGCCAATGGAATGCCTTTTTACAATTGATGAAGAATCAGGTATGTCAGGTGCATTTGGTTTAAAACAAGGTTTTCTGAAAAGTAACATTTTAATAAATCTTGATTCGGAAGACGAAGGTGAATTATTTATCGGTTGTTCGGGAGGAAGAGACACAACTGCTAAACTTGCATATAAAAATGAGAACGTTCCCAATAATTCAATCGCACTCAAAGTCATTGTTAATGGATTAAAAGGAGGGCATTCGGGTGATGAAATTAACAAAGGAATCGGTAACGCTAATAAAATCCTAAATCGACTACTTTGGAATGCAAATAATAAATTTGATTTGAGAATAAGCGTCTTTTCGGGCGGAAATTTGAGAAACGCCATTGCAAGAGAAGCTTTTGCAAAAATTACTATTCCAGAAAAACAAAAAAAAGAGTTTATCAATTTCATTGAAGATCTTTCAATTCAAATCAAGGAAGAATTTAATATTACCGATCATGGCCTTAGTATCAAAATCCAAGAGATTGATATTCCTGACTTTGTAATTGATAAAATATCTCATGAAAAACTCCTAAACACCATTTATGCATGTCCGCATGGAGTAATAACGATGTCGGCTGAAATTCCAAACTTCGTTGAAACCTCAACAAACCTTGCTGCGGTGAAAACTTTGGATGGAATTATAGAATTTATTACGAGCCAAAGAAGTTCGGTTGAATCGGCAAAAGATAATGTTTGTGCAATGGTAGCAAGTGTTTTTAAATTAGCCGGAGCAGAGGTGATTCAAATCGGAGGTTATCCCGGCTGGACCCCTAACCCGAATTCCGAAATTGTAAATATTACAAAAGCTTCTTACAAAAAATTGTTTTATAATGAAGCAAAAGTATTGGCTATTCATGCAGGCCTTGAGTGCGGGCTTTTTAAATCCGTTTATCCGGAAATGGATATGATCTCATTCGGCCCGACAATAAAAGGTGCCCACTCGCCTGATGAGCGTTTGGATATTAATACCGTAACAAAATTCTGGGATTTAACTCTCGATGTTTTAAATCACATTCCTGAATAAAGCTTTTTAATAATCTTATTCAAAACAATCTTATCTTTAAATAATAAATCCAAGAGGATAAAAATAAAATATAATTGATCATAAATCATAATTATGAGTGGATTTTTTGGTAGTATTTCTAAAGAGGATTGTGTATCTGATGTATTTTATGGTACAGATTATCATTCTCACCTCGGTACAAAAAGAGCGGGAATGGTTGTTTTTTCAAAAGAAAAAGGCTTTCAGCGAGAGATTCACAATCTTGAGAATAGTTATTTCAGAAACAAATTTGAAAACACAATATTAAAATTTTCAGGGGAAAGCGGGATTGGTATCATCAGCGATACCGAAGCACAACCTATTCTGGTAACTTCACATTTGGGACAATTTGCTGTTGCTACGGTCAGTAAGATTGTAAATATTGATGAATTGGAAGAACGTTTTATGAAACAGCATCGAACTTTTTCCGAGAGAAGTCAGGGTGCAGTCAATCCAACAGAATTAGTTGCCATGCTGATAGCTGAAGGAGAAGATTTTACTTCAGGAATTCAAAATGTTTACGATCGCATTAAAGGATCTTGCTCAATATTAATTGTAACTGATAATTGTTTAATTGCTGCCCGCGACAAACTCGGAAGAACTCCAATTATTATAGGAAAAAAAGAAAATGCTTTTGCAGCAACTTTTGAAACATGTTCATTCCCGAATCTCGGTTATGAAATTGAAAAATATTTAGGCCCGGGAGAAATTGTCAGAATAACTGCCGATGGATTTGAACAATTACGAAAGCCTAATAAAAAAATGCAAATATGTGCATTTCTATGGGTTTATTATGGCTATCCGCCTTCGTTTTATGAGGGTATTAATGTTGATGAATGTCGTTATCGTTGTGGTGCAATACTTGCAAAAAATGATAACATAAATGTTGATTTTGCAGCCGGGATTCCCGATTCTGGCATTGGCCATGCAATGGGATACAGCAACGAAAAACATGTACCTCTTAAGCGTCCATACTCAAAATACACTCCAACCTGGCCACGTAGTTTTATGCCTCAAAATCAAAGTATGCGTAATCTCGTTGCTAAAATGAAATTACTTCCAAATAGTTCTGTAATAAAAGATAATAAAGGTGTTTTTCTTGACGACTCAATAGTTCGCGGCACTCAGTTAAAAGGTAATGTACGCGACCTGCATAAAGCCGGTATCAAAGAAATTCACATGCGCATTGCCTGTCCGCCTCTTACTTTTCCATGCGAATTTCTCAACTTCAGCCGGTCGAGATCCAATCTTGACCTTGCAACACATAAGGCTGTTAAACAACTTGAAGGAAAAGATAATGTTGACATGAATATTTATTCTGACGCAAATAATGGAAAATACCAAGAGATGGTAGAACGTATTCGTAAAAACCTTGACCTCACCTCTCTGAAATTTCAAAAACTTGACGACCTGGTTGAAGCTATCGGACTACCGAAGGAAAAACTTTGTACTCATTGCTGGGATGGCTCGGGGTATTTTTAGAAAGAAATATAAATTTTTTCCAAGTTCACATTAAAACTTCCGGTATAATATAAATTACCAAATCAGAACAATTCAACAATATAACAATGTATTAATCATCTCACTCAAATTCTCCCTCATTCTGAAATTCTTTACCTACAAACCGACATTAAAACCTACCCTGAAAATCGGGTTAGAATAAAGTGAGTTAATATCTTCGTTCAAATTCCATAAAATCATAATGCTAACGGATGCTCTTTGGCTAACATGCTGGTTATAACCTCCACCAACAAGAACATTAGTAATCGTAATATTATCTTTATCGTTTGAAGGCCAATAGAAGGCATCATAGTTTAAAACTTCGACCTCGCTATGTGCAAAAAAATCCTGATAGATATAATATCTTGCAAATATGCGTCCACCGAAAATGTTTGTTGAATAATCGGGATTAAACCTCGTGTCTTTATAATATTGATAGGTGAATCCGATTCCGGCTGAAAAATCATCGGTTATTTTATAGCCGAGGAGGGGTGAAATTTCTATTAACGTAATTGTTCCAAATTGAAGCCCAAGATTTCCACCAAGAAAAATCCTATCTTTAAAACTTTCTTTGCTCTCAATATTTTGTTGTTGTGCAGATGTATTTAACGAAAAAAATAGTGAAATAATGATCACCGCTATTATTCTAAATAAAGGTCTTTTATTCATATTCAATGTTTTTATCATTTTGTAAAAGTATAAAAAAAAATTCAGGTCATTAATTAAAAAATCTATAATCTCTTTGTTTATATCTTGATATTTATTCGTAACTTTACACACAATCCTAAAAGCGCTGTTTGCCATTCGAGCTTTCTAATTCCGGACGGCAAATAGGTGAGGATTTTTAATCCTCATTTTCGGATGTTTTTCGTAAGTTTACAATACTGATGTAAAGCCATATCGTGAAAAAAGATTAAAAAAGATTACAATGAAAATATTACATATAAAAATTGTTTTATCATTTGCTTTTGTGATGATAATCTCATCAAGCAACGGATTGATGTATTCCGAAAATCAGACTGAATCCGAAGTTTTGAAAGCAACTATCATTGAAAATTTCGATAGTGGTTCAGTAAACCTGAAATCCTATCCGGGTGAAGATGAAGACCCCTTTGATTGGGAACTAAATTCTGAAATCACTTATGAAAACTCGCCGTATTCATTAAAATTGTATGGAAATACATGGAAGATTCAAGACATTCAAACCATAGTTGTTGATACGGGTGATGTTTGGCAAGTTTCTGCTTACATAGCCTCGAAAGCAGAAATCCAGGGATTTGGGATAATGGATTCTGCAAATGTGCTTTTCTATTCTTTTGCCGGTTCAGAAGAATTGAGTTTCGAAGAATGGATACCTGTCTATCAGGGTTGTTTCCCTGAAGACAAATGGAATAATTATCAACTTCCAATTGCCGATGACTGGCTTGCTTTATATGATTATTTGCCAAAAATTACAAGCATAGTATATGTTAATGATAGAGATGCCTACTCACAAGGTGTAGTTTATTTTGATAATATTATTAACATTACAAATGATTTACCCTGTATTCCGGAAGTTTCCATTGATTACTCTATCGGGAATACCTATACTGATGGAGGCGGCAATAAAGTTGTTGATGTTCAATTTTTCAGTGAAGTCATTGATCCCGATAGCGATGAACATGATTTTTTCTGGAATTTTGGAGATGATTCAACAAGCATAGAACAAGAACCGCTACATACATTTCTAATTGCCGATGATCATCCTTACAAAGTTTTACTCGAAGTTGTTGACTCAACAAATATGTGGGGGCAGGCAAGTTGTATCATAGATGTCGATCCGGGAAGCAGTTCCTTTCCGATTACAATAAATTTTGTCGGTGATATTATGTTAGCACGAAAGTATGAATACGAGGGCGGAATTATTCCGACACAAGGAGTTGAAGCAATATTTGAACCGACAAAACCATATCTCGGAGATACTGCCGATATAACAGTTGCCAATCTCGAATGCGCCCTGACTACACATATGGTTCATCATCCTTCAAAACCATATTATTTTAAAGGCTCTCCGGCAAATGTCAAGGGCCTGACTTATGCAGGAATAGATATTGTTTCTCTCGCAAACAATCATATTTTGGATTATTTGTTGCCTGGAATGAAAGAGACCCAATCAGTATTGGAAAATAATTATATTTTTTATTCTGGTGCAGGTGCAAATTCATATGAAGCTTATCTTCCGGTTTTTTATTCAAAATCAGGTGTAAATTTTGCCTTCTTGGCTGCGAGTGACCGAACAGGGCAGTATAATAATTATCAACCATATTTGAATGCAGGCTATAACAAATCCGGTTTTGCCAACCTAACAGAATATTACCTCAGAAAGCAAATTAATGAAGTAAAGAATATTTCTGATTTAGTTGTCTTGGAATGGCATTCGGGATCAGAGTATTCAATAAACCCGGGAATCAATGATAATACGGGTATTCCTTTTGTTGAGGAATACGGCGGGGATGAAGACTATTCGCCACTTTTTGATGCTCCAAGCGCCCATAATAGGGAAATCAGGCATTTTGCAATCGACAATGGAGCTGATTTAGTAATTTGCCATCATCCTCATATTATTCACGGTGTGGAAGTTTATAACGGTAAATTGATCGCTCATTCACTCGGAAATTTTGCTTTCGATCTGGATTATCCCGAAACTTGCCCTACAATGATTTTAAATTCAAACGTTAACGAAACTGGATTTTTTGAATTTACTATCACACCCGTCTATATCGACGATTATATTCCCAAAAGGGCCGAAGGAGGTTTAGGTTTGCATTTATTAAATTACATTGCCCAACGCTCAAAGGATTTAAATACCTATCTGAGAGTTGACAGAGAAAATGTAATTGCACAAGTTATCATAGACACATTGAATATGACTACTTGCGAAACGGAATATATTGTTGAACTTCCAATGGAAGAAGTAAACAGCAATTGGGAAACTGCTCCATATCCACTGGAGAAAGAAGGTAGCATTTCTTCTGTCAACAATATTCAACCACAAGGCAATTATGAATATCGCTTAGGGAGAGAAAATATTTGGTTCGGAAATATGGAGGATGAAGGCTGTAGTTTGTGGAATTTAAATAGCGACGATGAAAATTATTGCGATACGGTTTCTTTCGCAGGTGAATGCTCAATCCAGCATAGGAGAGATGCTGGTACTTCCTCTAATATTGTTACGAATTTTGAGGAAAGAATAATCTGCCGTTCCGATGACATAAATTATTCGCTCTGTGCTTATATAAAAACACAGAATGCTTCAGATGTAACAATTGAAATAAAATATTATGTAGATCGTATTAGTAATTATTCACTCGGCATGGAAAATATTGGTGTTTGGATAGATGGCGATACCCCCTGGACTTTTTATCATAAAGAATTAAGTATTCCAAACGGAACAAAATTCTTTGATATTCGTTTAAATAGTAATGTTCCTAATTCGGGTACAGCATTTTCATGGTTCGATAATGTTAATCTTATTAGCTGGGATAGTTGGGGAGCATTTGATATCGGGCAAGCAATACCTGCTCCTAATGATTTTTATTTCCTTCAAATTAAATCGCCGCAAAATTCGGATGAAATTGTCGTAAATTATTCAGAGACTGTTTTTAATGTCTCTACAACTGTAACTCAAAACTATTCACTAATTAACGGGTATCAGTTTATATCATCAAGAATTATTCCCGAAAACCACGATATGCAAATGCTTTGTACTGACATATTGGATAATCTTGATTTTGTAAGAAATACGGCAGGTTTAATGTTACGAAAAATAGGGCCAAACTGGGTAAACAGCATTGGTGATTGGATTACATGCGAAGGTTATCTGTTCAGAATGAATGAGGCTGATAATTTTGAAATTGAAGGAACAGAAATCAATCCTCAATCCCCTATTAATTTAATATTTGGTTACCAAATAATAAGTTATTTACCGGAACTGCCGATTAATACCAACGATGTTTTTGCAAATGTTTTAGATAATCTTGATTTTGTAAGAAATTCATCAGGTTCTACGTTTAGAAAAATCGGAAACTTTTGGATAAATGGAATAGGAAATATGAATCCTAATGAAGGCTATCTTGTTAAGATGAACGCTGCGGATGTATTAATTTACCCTGTGGAAACAAAAACTTTGCTTGTTGAAAGTAATGTAAAACCAAAGCATTTTAGTATTAAAAACGCTAATCCTTATGATCCGGTTTGGACAATTTATCTTGATAAAGGAGATTTTGAACAAGGTGATGAAATTGGAATCTTTGATGATGAAGAACTTGCCGGAGTAGCTATGGTAGTTTCCGATAATATTCTTGAAAATGCTATTCCTGTTTTCAGTAATCTTTATGAAGTTGGAAATAAGCCAGTAATAAAAGTCTGGGATAAAAGTGAGAATGAAGAATATATTTTAAACGATTATTCATTTTCAAATCCTTATGGGGATGCATGGATGGAAGATGTTTTCCCTGCTGAGGATGGAGAATATAGTTTACTGCATTTCTACACAACAGGAATACCCAATGATAATTCAATTAATCCGTCCTTTACTATTTATCCAAATCCTTCCGAAGGAATATTTAATATCTCAATCGAAGGAGTAAGCGAAAAAGTTCAAATAAAAGTGCTTGATGTTCACGGTAACAATTTCCGTTTTTTTGAAATTTCAGGATCAAATAAAATAATAAACGAAAAACTTGATCTAAAAGAATTAGCTGCCGGAGTTTATTTTATAAAATTTAGCAGCATGGGTTTTAATCAGGTTCGGAAAATTGTGATTCAATAAGAAAACAAAGGCTTGATGGGGTTTTTAAAACCAATTGAGCTAATTTTCATAAGAAATAAGTCACTTAATTCTTATTCTGGGAAAAATTTTGCTTGAAAAATGCTTGTTTTTTCAGTAGTAGCTAAATTAATCGAAAAATTACCCGGTGTATTAATTTAAAAATATCCGGTTTTTGATTATTCTTTCAACCAATAGACAGTTCGCTCCCTTCCTTATTTGTAAGGAAAGGCCGGGGATGGATAAAAAAATCAAAAACTCCAATTTCAAATTCCAAAAATCCATAAAAAAAACCGCTTTTCATCACTCTTAAATCATGAAAAATCTTTATGAATTTCGTTTAAAAACGGCTCCAAAAAACAAGTATAAAATTAGTGTTTAGATTTTAACATTTCCCCTCAAAAAATTCATCGATAATTCTCAGATGTGAAAAAAATCAAAAAATATTTCTCGCTGTTATACTGATATTTATAGCGGTTTTTTTGAACATATGCAGAAAATCTTTGCTAACAAAATTGATTTTTTGCAATTAATAGGTAAAAAGCACTGAAAATGGCTTAAAATTCCGTCTGAATTTACCGGAATTTTATGTCAATTATCAGGTGCCGTTATTTGAAATATTGTAAGAAAAAACGGACATGAAAAAATGATTTCCGAGCAGAAGAAATGATAAAATAAGAGAATGGGAGTATGGGAGAATGAGAGAATGATAGAATCTGGCCAATAATATTTATTTTGATATATGGGAAATTTTGTTTTATTTTGTTGAACAATCTATTTTGAAATGATTTGGACTTTGGTTTTACTAAGAGAAAATTATCATATAAAAATTATTTTGAGCTATTAATTAATAAGAATAATAAAATTGAAAAGCCCACGTACAAATTGCACATTTGGTTTTTTGCCAACAAACAGGCAAACTCAAAAAAACCAAAAGAGCAATATCTTACCAACACTTGAGTAGAGAAACTTAAAAATAGAATATGCCAACAATATACGATAATATAAAAAAGCATCTTGAAGAAGGATTAACAAAAACCTTAGGAACGTCAAAACGAGCGGACTTTTGTATTGGATATTTCAATTTAAGAGGTTGGCGAAAAGTTGCTAAGCAAGTAAATAATCTCAAAGGTGACTATTTACCTGAAGAATTTGAAGATGAAAACAAATATCATTGTCGTGTATTAATTGGTATGCAAAGACTTCCAGAAGAAGAAATTAAAGACTTTTTCTCAGGTACATATCACAAGTCATTAGATAACAACGAAGCAATAAAATTTAGAAAAAAGATTGCTCGGGAATTTAAAGAACAATTAACTATTGGGAACCCAACTAATGACGATGAAAAAGCCCTTAAGCAACTTGCAAAACAACTGAAAGAGAAAAAAGTAATCGTTAAATTACATCTTAAACATCAGTTACATGCAAAACTTTATTTAGCACATCGTAATGACTTCAATAGTCCGACGATTGGCTTTGTTGGAAGTTCAAATTTGACTTTTTCAGGCATTTCAAAACAGGGAGAATTAAATGTTGATGTAGTTGAAGGTGATGCTGCTACAAAATTATCTGTCTGGTTTCAAAATCGATGGGAAGATAGGTGGAGCATTGACATAACCGAAGAACTTGCCGAAATAATTGAGAACAGTTGGGCGGCAGAAGAACTTTACCAGCCTTATCATCTATACTTAAAAATCGCATATCATCTTTCGCGAGAAGCAAGAGCAGGAATCTCCGAGTTTAATCTTCCCAAAGTATTTAATAATGTTCTTTTACCTTATCAGCATAGTGCTGTAAAGGTTGCTGCTCATCATCTGTATAAAAGAGGAGGAGTATTAATTGGAGATGTCGTTGGACTTGGCAAAACATATACTGCAACAGCTTTAGCAAAGATGTTTGAAGATGACTTTTTCTTAGAAACACTAATTATTTGTCCGAAAAACCTTGTTACAATGTGGCAGGACTATGCTCACAAATATCAATTAAGAGCAAAAGTGCTTTCTATTACAAAAGCACAAACAGTTTTACCAAATGAGAGACGATATCGGTTAGTGATTATTGATGAAAGTCATAACCTTAGAAATAGGGAAGGTAAAAGGTATAGAGCAATTCAAGAATATATCCAACTGAACGATAGTAAGATTATTCTGCTCACCGCAACACCTTATAACAAAACATATCTCGATTTAAGCAATCAATTAAGACTTTTCATTGACGAAACATACAATTTAGGAATAAGCCCTGAAAGATATATTGAAAATATTGGTGGGAGAATTCATTTCCTTGCAAATCATCAAGTCCCGGAAACTTCGATTTCCGCATTTGAGAAAAGTCAATTCCCTGATGATTGGGCAGAATTAATGCGTTTATTTTTAGTAAGACGAACACGCAGTTTTATTAAAAATAACTATGCAATTCACGATGATGTTTTAAATAGAGAATACTTAGAGTTTCCAAATGGTAACCGTTCTTATTTCCCAGATAGGCTTCCAAAAAAAGTAGATTATGCTTTTGACCCTAAAGACCCAAATGACCAATATGCTCAACTTTATTCAAACAAGATTGTAGATATTATTGACGGTTTAATACTTCCAAGATATGGATTAGGGCAAGAAAGTTACGAAAATAAAAAAGCAGAAGTTGAAATCACCAAAGAAGAAATATTAATTAAAGAAAATTTAAGTAGAGCAGGAACTCGTTTAATAGGATTTGCTCGCACAAATCTTTTTAAACGTTTGGAAAGTAGCGGACACTCTTTCTTATTGTCAATCAGCCGACACATTTTGAGAAACTACCTTTTCATCTATGCAATGGAAAATAATCTTGCTTTCCCGATTGGAAAACAAGAAGCAGGATTGATTGATGACTTTATGTATTCTGATAAAGATGATGATGATGATAATGACATTGAAATACTCACAAAACCAAAAGAATACTTAAATCAAGCCGAAAAGTATTACGCTTCGCTTTATAATAAAGAGCACAAATACCAATGGATTAAGAGTCAGTTGTTCAATGACCAAATGAAAAAGGATTTGGAAACCGACAGCAAAGAACTAATGAAGATTCTGAAAATCGGAAAAGATTGGAAACAAGAAAACGACAGACAATTAAATGCTCTTGATGACTTAATTAACAAAAAACATAAAAGCGAAAAAATATTAATATTCACACAATATTCAGATACAGCATTTTACTTATTTGAATCTTTGAAAAAAAGAGGTGTTCAGAAAATGGAATGTGTAACGGGTGCATCAGACGACCCAACTGCTTTAGCCTATCGTTTTAGTCCAAAAAGTAATGAAAAAGATTATCCAAAAGGACAGGAAATAAGAGTGCTTATCACAACTGATGTTCTAAGTGAAGGTCAAAACCTACAAGATGCTCATATTGTATTAAATTATGACTTGCCGTGGGCAATAATCCGTTTAATTCAAAGAGCAGGGCGTGTTGACAGGATTGGACAAAAGCATCATGAAATATTTTGTTATTCGTTTTTACCTGAAGATGGTATTGAAAACATAATTAATTTACGAGGCAGGTTAGGACAGAGAATTAGAGAAAATGCTGAAACTGTTGGTTCTGATGAAGTTTTCTTTGAAGGAGACCCAATTAATATTGCCGACCTTTACAATGAAAAGTCGGGGTTATTAGACGAAGAAGAAGATATTGAAGTTGATTTGGCATCCTATGCTTTTCAAATTTGGAAAAATGCAATCGATGCTGACCCAAAATTAGCCAAAACAATTCCTGATTTACCCAATGTAATTTACGCCACAAAACAAGGTTATGAAACACAAGAAATAAATGGTTCAATTGTTTATACTAAGACTTCAAGCGAAAACGATGTTTTGGCTTGGGTAGATGAAAACAAAACGATTATTACTCAATCGCAATTTGAAATATTAAAAGCAGTAAAATGCGGTACAGATGAACCTGCTCTCGAACGTTTTGAAAAGCATCATGATTTAGTGAAATTCGGATTAAATCATATCAAAGAAACAGAATCGAAAGTTGGAGGTCAATTAGGAAAAAAAACAGGGGCTCGCTATCGTGCTTATATGCGTTTGAATAATTATGCAGAAAGAAATACTGGTACACTCTGGATTACCGAAGAATTGAAACGCGCCATTCAGGATATTTACGACCATCCATTAAGAGAATATGCCAGAGAAACAATTAACCGGCAATTAAAAACCGGAATTAACGATGAAGATTTGGCAAACTTAGTTGTTTCGCTTCGTGAAGATGGAAAATTAAGTCTGATTAGTGAGGATGAGTCAGGAACAAAAGACCCTCAAATAATTTGTTCAATGGGTTTAAGAATTCAATAATATGAAGAAGAATAGATTTTCAGAATATATCAAGTCGTTTGATTTTAAAAACTTGTTTAATGAATTAGGCTGGGATAACTTCGACAATAATTTACCAATTGCAATTAATGTGGATGCTTTTTTGCTAAAAGGTATTGTTGAGAAAAAAGGATTTGTAATACTTTACTGCCCACCTTTGCCAAATGGTAATATTCCTTTAAGTAATATTCGTAAACAGATTGATGCCAAAGTTACCAAACATTATTTCGAGCATTTGATAATTTATTCCGACCAAATTCAAAATCATCAGATTTGGCAAATTGCAATAAAAGAAGAAAATAAACCAAAACAAGTACGAGAAATATCCTGGTACAGCCATCAGGATACAGAAATACTTTTTCAACGCTTAAAAAACCTATTGTTTACCCTCGACGAAGAAGAGCAAATTACCATTGTTGATGTAAAACAACGTATTTCTGAAAACTTTGCTAAAAATACTGATAAAGTAACCAAGAAATTTTATACCGAGTTTAAAAAACAGCATACCGTGTTTCTCGATTTTATTCAAGGCATTGACGACCATATTGGTGATAAAGAAAATACCAACAAACAATGGTATGCCTCTTTAATGCTCAATCGACTGATGTTTTGCTATTTTATTCAGAAAAAAGGATTTTTAAATCAAGATTTTAACTATCTGCAAAACAAATTAAAAGAAAGTTCGGAAGAAACAGGGAAAGACAATTTTTATAGTTTTTACCGTAGCTTTTTATTGGAATTATTCCACGATGGGCTTGGCAAACCCAAAAAACACAGGCATAAACACCCCATTGATTTAGGAAAAATACCATACTTAAATGGGGGGTTGTTTGATGTACACGAATTGGAAAAACAATTCGAGGAAATAAATATTAGCGATGATGCTTTTTGCAAACTTTTTGGTTTTTTCGACCAATGGAATTGGCATCTCGACAATAGTATTGAAGCAACAGGACGAGATATTAATCCCGATGTAATCGGATATATTTTCGAAAAGTACATTAACGACAGAGCCTCTATGGGTGCTTATTACACAAAAGAGGACATTACAGATTACATTGGTAAAAATACCATTATCCCTTTTCTATTTGATGAAACGGAAAGAAACTACAAACAAGGATTTAATAAGGAAAGCGAACTGTGGAACACGTTTAGCCGAAGTGAAGATGTTTACATTTACGATGCAGTAAAAAAAGGAGTGCCTCAAGAGGGTGGTTTATTCGAGGATTTGCCAGATGAAATTAAAGCCGGTTTTCAGCCAGACTTTGAAAAGGAACTTGTGCAAGAAAGCACTTCTCCCCATCTATGGGAAATCCGAAAAGTATGGAATACAAAAGCCCCCGAAGACATTGCTTTGCCAACTGAGATTTACCGGGAACTAATTGAACGTAGAAAAAGATATGCCGAAATAAAATCTAAAATTGAAAACGGGGAAATAAGCCATATCAATGATTTTATTACTTATAACTTAAACATCAGACAGTTTGCGCAAGATTTTATTGAAAATACCAAAGATGCTGCTTTCATTCGCCATTTTTACAAAGCAATAAAAAAGATATGCATACTTGACCCTACTTGTGGTTCGGGTGCATTTTTGTTTGCAGCCCTTAATATCTTAGAGCCATTATACGAGGCTTGTATAATACGAATGGAACAATTTGTTACCGAAGAAAAAGGTAAACATAAATTTTTTGAAAAAACGCTTGATGAAATAAATTCAGAGCAACACCCCAATTTGCAATACTATATTTTCAAAAATATTATTTTGAATAATTTGTATGGGGTGGATATTATGAAAGAAGCAGTTGAAATTGCCAAACTTCGCCTGTTTTTGAAATTGGTTGCCACTGTTGATGTAAACCCACGAAAAGAAAACTACGGTTTAGAGCCACTGCCAGATATCGATTTTAATATCCGTGCTGGTAATACCCTAATTGGTTTTGCCACCGAGAAAGAACTTTTGGAAACCATTAAAAAAAAGGATGGTTTGTTTGCACAAGATAAATTGGATGAATTTAAAGAAGAGTTTGAACTGGTAAGCAAAGCATACAGCCATTTCCAAAATGCACAATTAATAAACGACCAAGGGAGCGACAGTTTTAAAGCAGCTAAAGCAGAACTGAACAAACGCCTAAACACACTCAACCATAAACTAAATGTTTATCTCGCAACCAACTATGGTATAGATGCGATACTTAATCCTGAAAAATTTCAACAATGGCTAACTACACACCAACCCTTTCATTGGTTTGCAGAGTTTTACCAAATAGTGGCTGGCAATGGTGGTTTTGATTGTATTATTGGTAATCCACCGTATGTGAAATATAGTCCGAATTCTCAATATAAAGTACTTGATTTTGATACGATAAAATGTGGTGATCTATATGCCCTTATTATTGAAAGTTGTTTCAGATTTAGTAGCACCGAAAGTTATTTTGGATATATAATCCCCTTAAGTTCTTTTAGTACAGGAGGGTTTAGTGAATTACAGGGATTAATGAGAAGAAAGAGTGATATTCTTTATATTTCTAATTATGACAAAAGACCAGGCAGACTTTTTGATGTTGAACAAAGAGTTTCAATTGTTTGTGGTCGTACAGGTAATACAAATAAATCTACAAACATTACTAATCTCAAAAAGTGGTATTCAATTCAGCGAGAGAATTTATTCGATTTATTTCTTTACAACCAACTCCAGAAAGATAATATTAAAAATGGAACTTTTCAGAAAATAGAAAGTCAAATAGAGCATAAAATTTTGGCTCTATATGGAATACTGTGGGTAATCAAATTTTAATTTTCCACAAGTAAAATAAATCATATTAATAAAGTTGTTAATATTTTTATAACCTCTTGCTCTTTTCTTAGCCAGTTGAAC
>Ga0222665_1000675_pt1 | contig 18831 bp, 16 predicted proteins | sample AntAcemetagen653_FD_179853 | JGI IMG/M metagenome (GOLD analysis project Ga0222665, IMG submission 179853) | Saline water microbial communities from Ace Lake, Antarctica - #653 | ecosystem: Environmental > Aquatic > Non-marine Saline and Alkaline > Saline | place: Antarctica: Ace Lake...
TACATCAGGATGCTTTACATAAAAAAAGATATAGCAGAAAGCGAAAGAACATCAAAAGCGCTGATAAAGTTTTTAGAAAACAAACCCTTGAATCCTTGACCCCTTGAATCCTTGGACCCTCTTCTCCAATTAAATTGGAGAAGAGCCGTATTTATTAATGGCTTAATTTTTACGACGCCATCAAATTTAAAACTGTCACATTAAAAAATAAGGAGGTTTGATATGAAAAAGTTTAATAAAATTTTATTCCCTGTTGATTTTTCAGAATCAGCGCCAAAAATCGTTCCTTATGTAAAACTAATGGCTGAAAAATTTGACTCGGAAATTCATCTTTTATTTGTAGCACGGGTTTTTGAATATTTTTCAGGTATTTATGTTCCCCATCCTTCAATCAGCAGTTTCGAAAGTGAGTTAGTAGAAGGAGCTAAAAAGAAACTTAAAGAATTTGCTGAGGAATATTTTTCGGATTTACCCGAAACCAAAGCAAAAGTAATTGCAGGAGATATTTCAGAAGAAATTTTAAAATATGTGCCGTCAAGCGATATTGGTTTGATTATTATGGGAACCCATGGTAGAAAGGGTCTTGAAAAGGTGGTCTTCGGCTCTGTAGCTGAAAGAGTATCAAAGACTTCCTCTGTGCCGGTTCTGCTGGTAAATCCCTATAAATAAATTTTTATGAGTTGCAACAGATAATATGGCCGTGGAGTATTTAATAAAAACATCGAGACCTTTGAAAAATGCTCAATTTTGCTCAGTTTCAAGAAAGGTAAAAATTTCAACCACAGGAATATATTGAATATTTCGAGGATTGAAATTTGATCCTGACGCAGAAATTGGGTAAAAGGGTGCGTTTTGCAAAGGTCTCACATCGAAAGTCGTCAGCGTAGAGGAGATATCGTTATGTTAGTTAAAAACTGGATGAGCAAGACGGTTATAACCATTGATACCGAAGATTCAATTCAGGATGCTATGAAATTGTTAAAAACACATAAAATTCGTATGTTGCCTGTTATAAAAAAAGGCAAACTTGTCGGAGTCATTACCGACAGAGATATAAAAAGAGCCTCGGCTTCCGATGCCACTACGCTTTCAGTTCACGAGCTTAATTATATTCTGTCAAAAATTAAGGTAAAGGATGTCGTCAACAAAAGGCTTATTACTGTTCCTTATGATTATACAATAGAAGAGACAGCCGAGGTCTTGCTCAACAATAAAATATCCGGTCTTCCTGTAGTCGATCATGATGGCAAAATCGTAGGCACAATAACTCAGAGCGATATATTCAGAGAGGTGATTTCATCTGCCGGTGTAGGAAGAAAGGGAATCCAGTTTGCAGTTCAGTTAAAAAACAAACCTGGTTCCATCAAGGAGGTGGCCGATATTATCCGGGGATATAATGGGCGTATTGCAAGTATTTTGAGTTCATATGAACGGGCACCCGAAGATTACCATAATGTTTACATCCGGACATACGACATTGACCGTTCAAGGCTTACGGAACTTATTGAGATTTTAAAAGAAAAAACCATCCTTCTCTACATGGTGGATCACGATGAAAATAGACGGGAGCTTTATTAATATTAAAATCTAAAAAGATTATCCTGTTTTTTCTTTTTCCTTGAGCAGCTTGTGCTGGTAAGCATCTCCGCTTTTGATAAGCAGTTCGTCGATATCACAGGGTTTCATTACATAATCGTAGGCGCCTAATTTCATGGCTTCCATTCCAGACTCGATCGATGCATGGCCTGTAAGCATAACAATCTCTATTAAAGGCTCGATCTGTTTGATCTGCTTCAATGTTTCAATGCCATCCATTCCAGGCATCTTGACGTCTATAACAGCCACGTCAAAAGAATTCTGTTTTACCATCTCTATGGCTTCGTTGCCGCTTGCCACATCAGTGATGTTGACCTTTCTTAATTTCAGCCTCTTAGTAAGAGTTATTCTAAAGTCGTCCTCATCATCGACTAACAGCATCCGAATTTCCTGCATTTTCTGTCTCCTTTATATTTTTATTTATATTTTCAACTTAGACTTCCGTTTCCTGAATACAAGATGGGGGCAACTTAATATGAAATGTCGTTCCCTTGTCGACTTCGCTCTCGACCGTAAGCCTGCCGCACAATTTTTCAACTATACTGTAACTGGTGGAAAGACCCAGGCCAGTGCCTTTACCGACCAGCTTAGTCGTAAAAAACGGGTCAAATATCTTTTTTTTAATTTTTTCCGGCATACCCGGCCCCGTATCAGAGATAGAGACTATAACGCCACAGTCCTGCGCCTTTGTAATGAGACGTATCACACCATCTTTATTAATTGCATCTATAGCATTGTTAACTATGTTGATGAAGACCTGTTGTAATTGAGCTCCGTCAGTGACTATACTTGGCAGGTCAGGCTGGAATTCTTTCATTAGGGCTATATTCCGAAACATTGCCTTTTTGTTCAAGAAATCATGTGTTTCATCCAGGACAGAGTTTATATCTACATTTTTATACGCCATCTCTTCCTTGCGGGCAAATCCCATGAGACGACTGATAACTTTCTTCCCCCGCTGAACATGCTTTTTGATATCCTGAGTAGACTTGAACAGCTCACTGTAATTGGGGCTATTTTTTACATCCTCTTCGGTCAGCAAGTCTCCCATCCAGCCGGCTTTTTCAGATATAACTGCCAAAGGATTATTGATCTCGTGAGCAATGCCGCTTGCTAATTTGCCGATGGCCGCCAATCTGTCAGAGCGAACAAGCTGCTCACTAAGTTGCAATTTTTCCATGTCGATTTTTTCCAATCGTACAAAAACCCGCTTGGTAATAAGAATGGTGCTGATAACGATAATGAATGAGCTGATGACAAAGATGAGAAGAACGGTATTTTTAACATGAACCACAGGGCCAAGCTTATGTTTTAAATCCTGTTCGATTACCATCAGCCAGTCGTTGTTTTTTAACCAGGTACTGGCACAAAGGACAGCCTTGCCGTTCTGACGTGTTTCCGTTTCTTCTATACCTCGAAACACGGAAGGCATTTTAAAATCGGATTTAGTCAGTATCCGGTCGTCCTCGACGCCACCTGTCTGATAAACACCTTCCCGGCTCAGGATATATGAGTCACCGCCGCCTTTACCCAAAAGAGCTGTACTCATAAAACGATTTATCTTGTTTATGTCTATGGTCACCCGCAATATCCAAGGCTTTCCATCTTCCATCCTTTTTACGGCAATAATGAAATGGGGGACCTTCCTAAAACCAAGAAAAACATTGCTGATATAGACATCTTTTTTCATTACTTCCTGAAACCACTCCGCCGAACTGTATTGCTTGCCCGTTAAGTGATAAGGCCCGATATAAGCGACCTGTTCACCATCACTGTTAATTATGCCCATATCCTGAAAGGCACTGCAAACCATTTTTGACAACTGAAAAACATTTTGCAGGTTTTCTTTTTTTTCTATGTAGTCAAAGCTATGCGTATAAGCCAGAACACTTAAGATGTTAGCCCTATCATTTAGAAAAAGATCAATGGTGCTTTTTCTGTTCGTAGTCACAGATTTTAATTCATTTCTAATCTTTTCCTTGACTGTGACACTGTAGTAATAGTAGGTAGTTCCGCCTAAAAGTATTAACGGAATAAATGCTATGCAAAAAATGATAAACATAAACTTTGGGCGTAAACGGACATAATGTCTATGCAATTCATTTTCGTTGCTCATGTCTAACCTCCTGAAAAATATAATTCAGAACTATCAGAATTCCCGTTTAGAGACCTTTGCAAAACCTCCCCTTTTGCCCAATTACTGCGTCAGACTCAAATTTTAAGCCTCGAAATACTCAATGTATTCCTACGTTTAAACCTGATTTAAAATTTGGTCACCTTCCTTGAACTTGAACAAAATTGAACATTTTTCAAAGGTCCCGTTTAAGGTAATATTTATGATTGAAAGTAATTTCTATACTAATCATTCTGGAACATCTACAAATGAAGAAAGTTCTTTTAGTATTTTTTCAAGGTATTTGTCTACCCTTCCACTGTTGGAAAGCACCATATCCAGTTGCCTTGTATGCATTACAAGATGCCCTAAGACCTTTAATCGTTCTTTTAAAAAAGGCACTTCCTGCCTCTCTATACGGGCAAAGAGTGTATCTCCTTTAATTTTAACCCAAAAATCAAATTTTTCCAGAACCAGTTTAATAAGTTTTGCTCTTCTTGCCCTGCGTGCCTCATCAGCAGCCCCGCCGTTAAAATTAAAACAAATATAATTTTCCGCTACCTTATCACCCCAAAATGCCTCAACAGTCGAAAAATGAAAACCAAATCGCGAGCTGAGATGACAGAAATTTTTTGATATCATAAGGTAATTGCGATCATTATAACGTGAATGCATACTTGGAACAAGACTTCTGTCTAATGTTGCTCCGTACATGACCGAAAAAAATCCTTTTGTATCTATTGGAGGCGGTCCCTGCCAGGGTATAGCATTTATCCCTTCCCACAAGGTCAGCATGGGCTCGGATGTTATATCTTCAAGCCCGATAGTATCTCCTTTAATCCCTTCTTTACAGCCATCACTCAGATCAATAACCCACCACTGCATGGGAACATTAATAACCAGCCTTTTGGCTAAATGTTCAGGAAAAGAACCATTCTTTTTAAAGCCAAAAAGCTCGGGCAAAGACATTTCATGAGCAAAACGTATAATGTCATGTATTGTCCGGCATCCTTCAATTTTAAAGTTTGGTGCATCTGGATCTGTAAGATTGAGAGGCGCAATATACTTTAATACATTTCCCAGCGTTTTATGAACCGGGCTTCCCTTCATCAGGCTTGTCTTTTTAGAAGCTTTTTCAAGAAGAGATTCGATTCTGCCTGTATAAACTCTGCAACCGGTCGCATCGACCGTAACAACGTCTCCATTATGAATTAGTCTGGTAGCAGTTGAAGTGCCAAGAAAAGCAGGGACATTAAATTCGCGGGCAACAGCAGCCATATGGCCGGTAACACCTCCTCTGTCTGTAACTACGGCGGCGGCGCTGCTTAACAGAGCTGCCCACTGAGGCAGAGGATTTTTAGTAACAAGTACTGCCCCTGGAGGAAACTGCAACATATCTACATTTGTTTCAACTACGAATGCAGGGCCGCTGGCTACACCAGGACTGGCTGTTACACCATTTCTCAGGATTACTGCAGCAGAATCAACCTTTAATTCAGGAAAATTCTGAAGTCCTGTTATCTTTTCGCCAAGCACCATAAGCGGCCTGCTCTGTAAAATCATTACGCTGCCGTCTGGTTCGATGACCCATTCAATATCCTGGGGATCGCCAAAGTGTTTTTCCAGTCGCAGAGCTAATTCGCCTAACAGGGCAGACTGCTCATCTGTAATTGCCGGATTGCCTGCTTTTTCTATGGCTACATCCGCAAGAGATATTCCTTCTGAAATGCTGGAAACAAGCTGTTTACCCTTGGTACTGATTTCTTTTTTTAATATAATTTTTGGGTCTTTTCTGGAAAGAATAAAAAAATCCGGAACCATACTTCCATCTACTACTGACTTGCCAAGCCCCCACACAGCATTGATTATAATACACTGATGACATATATTACCAGGATCTGCAGAATAAATTACACCGCCCGCTGCTGCATCAACCATAGACATACATCCTACACTCATAATAATATCTTCATCACGGAAACCCTTGCTTAAACGATAGGAAATAGCAGGAACTGAATATTTACTCGCAATAATTTCTTTATACGAAAGTATCAGATTCTCCCTGCTCACGTTAAGAACGGAACGATACTGCCCTGCAAAAGAGGCATCCCTTGTATCTTCCCCAAGAGCACTGCTGCGCATGGAAACACGAAGATTATCATCACCTGTTTTTTTTGTTAAATCTGTATATGCCCTGATGATGGCATCTTCGAGTTCAGGAGGACAGGCTGCGTTAATGATAAGATTCTGAATATAGGAACTGGATTTATGAAGCATGGCAATATCAGCCGGCTCAAGGAATTGAATCTGACGGTTAATTTCATCCTGCAGGGAACAGTATTCAAGGAAGTATTCATAGGCAGCGGCAGTAATGGCAAAACCATCGGGCACGGACAGACCCACAGCATTTTTAACCTCACCCAGATTGGCCATCTTGGCTCCAACATGGTCAACCATGGTTTTATTGATGCCTTCAAGCGAAAGGACCAATTCGCCGCTGGTATCTATTTTTTTTTGCTGTAATTCGCTATTAATTTTTGGAAGGATGCCTTCGAGCGATCCTGAGAGTTCTTTGTATTTATAGTTAGATATCTCATTTAAGCAATTGATTATTTTATATATATTAACTGAGATAGCTGTGCAGTTCGCCCGAATAAATGACATTCCAAAAGTACGGCTTCCTGAAAAAGCCGATTCCATGTCGTTTATGAGCTCCAGAACTTCGTTGTTCGTGCTTAGAAGAGTCTTAAAGTTCAGATATCTGTTTGTAAAATTCTTCCGAACACTATCAGATGAGAGATCCTGCCCAACGTTTTGATTATCATCATTAAATAGTTTTTTGAAAAACCGTTTTAATCCAAACATAAAAACAAAATAACATAAAAAATACATAAAAAACAATACATAAAAAACAATACATAAAAACAAAAAACCAGGTTTTTTAAAAACCTGGTTTTTTGGGTGAATACTCAGATTACTGTGCCAAAACAACCTTTTTTATTTCATCAAAAACCTCCACGAGCCTGATCATACCGAGAAACTTTTTGCCGGATACAACCGGCATACGTCCTATATTTTTGCCTACCATCACGTGAACAGCCTCGGATAAAGTAGCGTCTTCATTTATACTGATTGTAAATGAAGACATAACATCTTTGACCGCTTTTTTCAATTGTGCCCTGCATTTTGCTGAAAACTCACCATCGTAATAAAAAACAGGATAGTTTTCAAATGTTTCCTTGGTAAGCCAGGAATGTCCCCACTTGCCCATACTATATTTTGGTTCCAGCCCTATAAGAGCATCTCTATAAGACAATTGTCCTATTGGCTCATTGTTTCCGTCAACAACCAGAATAGCATGGTGCCCTGTTTTAGCCATAAGTTCAAAGGCATCCTTAAGGGGTTTGTCTAAAGATATACTATCATAATTTTTAAGCGGAATCATAAGATCCTTTACTTTTCTTTCTGCATTATCTGCCATTATAAGCCTCCGTTTTTTGTTGTGCTGTTTTACTTATTATCTTTTACCTGCCCGAAGACCCTTCCAGGACTGCCTTGCAGCTCACGAACTCTGCTTTCCTGGATTTTCATCTCATGGGCCTTTTTCTTTTCATAGGCACTGGTCATTTTTTCCAGCAACTCATCGAAGTCTGCCGGTTTCATGATGTAATCAAAAGCTCCTAATTTCAGCCCATCAATGGCCGTTTCAACAGTCGAATGGCCGGTAAGCATAATTACTTCCATAAGTGGTCTCTTTTTTTTCATTTCCTGAAGAGTTTCCACACCGTCCATACCCGGCATTTTGACATCCAGTATTACCACATCAAAAAGAAATTTCTCCAAAATCTCCAGTGCTTTTTCCCCGCTTTCCGCACCAGTAACATTGAGTTCTCTTTTTTGAAGACGTTTTATAATCGTTTCGCGAAAATCATCCTCATCGTCTACTACTAAAACCCTAAACTCTTTCATTCTTATTCCTCCTTATTTATACTGTTCAGCTCAAGACTTGCTTTTCCTATATAACATTTCTGCAAAAAACATCGTTGATTAGGAAAAAAAGACTTTCGCGTCAAAGTTGTCAACTGTTTAGCAGATATATAAATACTCCTATGGCGATTGTTGCAAGTCTTGCCTTTTGTTTATTTTTTTGTAAAAATGCTATTTGTATATAGCGCCCCTTTTTGGGAATAATAAAATATCCAAGCGCAAGATTTAAAAGAAATATAATTAAAATAATATGTACCAGCGACTTCCCCAGATCAGACAGCCTTCTCCCAAACAGCTCATAAGATCCAATCCTCTCTCTGTATGTTTCAACATATGAATCTCTTGATCCAAAACCCTCCTCAAATGATAAAGAAGCGGCTGTTTGCTGAAACAGATTTTCGTACGGAGTCATGTTATCTATGGCATAAAGATTAAGATCAAGGTAAACGAGATGAGTTCTTCCCAAAAATACCCTGTGAAATTCCTTTGCCTCATTGCCCCCGGATAATCTGTAGCTGCAGATAAAACCAAAATCCTTATTCTCCTTATTGAAAACCGGATTTTCTACAACGACATTTTCAGCTCCTTTTTCGCCAAGTCTTTTTTTCATGAGCTTTCCAAGTTTTTTAATTACTTTGGGATCAAAAAACTCATCTATCTCAAGATAATCTGTGAAGACCTTAAGGCGTTTTTTTTCATGCTTATAGGTCTTGATACTAAGAAGAACAAGGCTGTTTGCTTTTTGGTTCAAATCATCGAGATAAATAAATGTCCTGCTATGCTCTGTCAGGACATTTTTACACAACTGACGATGTTCCGGATTAAGGGCGCTGGTACGAAGCCACTCTTGTGATATTTCTTGAAAGCCCGCAGGAATGTTAATGGAAAAATGAGCGTCCTTATCTTTGTAAAGACTATTTCCAGCTTTTTCAATGGCAAAAGCATCAAAACTCAGCAAAAAGCACCCCAGGCATATTATCAATATCCATCGGGTATTGATCCCGGCATGTTGCGTCCAAAATCCTGGCCGGATGCGAGACTGGGAGCTTTTTGCTTTTGTTTTTCTTGTCATCTATATTATTTCCTTTTGCTTAATAACATTATTTTCTCCTGCGATCTTCAAACGAATCCCCGGCACTTATTAAACAATTGCCGGCCAGGGCAGGAACTGCCAGTATCCAAAGAAGCAGACTATCCAGAGAATCGCCATTGAAATAAATACAAATGGGAGACCATATCTGACAAAGTCAATGGGGGCGAGAAGCTGCTCTCCTGTCTCCGGATGTTTCGCCATCCCGTAGGCAATAGCGTTGTTTACGGTACCTACTATCATAGCGTGGGCATAGGATGAGCCGAATGAGCAGGCAAGTCCCACCTTCCACAGGTGTACATCTCCTATAGCGGCCATGGGAAGCACTACAGGACCGAGAGCGCCAACTGCCGCGCCGTCACTCATGAAGTTGGTCGCAATAGTAGTAATCAGGCTTGATGCCACCACAATACCCATGCCTTTGTGGAAAGCCTGCGGCAGTATTGCTACAAAGTTCTGGGCTATCCACACACCGGCTCCCGTGTATTTCAGGGCAACACCCATGGCGCAGGCTCCTGCATAAAGCCCCACAACATCAAAGCGCACCCTTTTCTGGACATCTTCCCATGTCATCAACCTTGTCAAAAGGATTAAAAATACAATTAACATAGTAGCGCCGCCAAGACCGATCACCGCACTGGCACCTATCCAGAGGACAATCTGGGCAGCAAACAGAGCAGCCATGGTAAGCTCTTTACCCCGCATAGGGCCTATGCCCTCAACGCCTTTTTTCATCACACCGCCCAGGTCCATCTTGAGGGCTGGGCCGCTTTTGCGAGCCACGATAAAATATATCCACGTGCCACAGGCCAGAGCAAGAAACGGAACCACTGGCAGGCCGTACATCATCCACTGGGCAAAACTCATGGGCAGGCCATAGTCTGCGAAATAACCTACCATGATAGCTGAACGGCCGCCAACGGCAGGTGATCCTGAGCCGCCCACGTTCGCGGCAAAACATATACCCAAAAATAAGGTGCATGCCAGGGCGTGAAGCTGTTTCTTGTTGCAGCCCGCTTTTTCCCCTGCAACATATACAAGGGCAAGGATAGGACATAAAAGTGCGACCAGAGCATGTTCTGAAAGAAAACCGGAAAGTACGGCCAGAACCGGAAAGAAGATAAAACAAAAACCCTTCAATCCCTTGATCTTGCCCAGAAGGACATTTCCGATTCTCCTGTCAAGTCCGGTTACGCCCACTGCAGCGGCCAGAATAAGCACGCCGAGGATGAAGAATACCGCATCCTTCATGTAGGCTTTCGCTATCATATTGATGGGCAGAATCATATAAAGATACATAATAACCCCGACCAGGATGTTGGTAGCCCCCAGAGAGATCGCCTCCGTGCCCCATAGAAGAGCAATGCTGAAAAGCATGGCCACGCACAGAATCATCTTATGGGCCACTTCCTCCGGGGTATAATTTTTTTTCGTAAGCTTGTTGTACGAATCCACGAAGGTGTAGGTGCCCGACGAGTACTTAGCGCCCTTGACGTTCTCCTGCTGCACGAGATCTATCATGGTCTGCGGCGTGGGAATTATATAAACGAGTGTAATAAAAAAGATTAAAAGACCAGCTATAACAATCGGTATCTGACCTGGGGAACCTTTCCACCAGGCCCAGGAAAAAGGCTTGTTATTTACTGCTGATACTGTAGCTCCATGTTCCATTTTATGTTTCCCTCCTTATCTATTATTAATTTTTTTATCCTCACCTTACCTCCTCTTTTGGAAAAAGGCGGGGCATTAATTAACAAATAACTCTTTTTTGCCATGGACATAATATCCAAACAGACACATGAGCATGACAGACGCCAACTGGTTGACTGAAAATGACGACATCATTGTTATCAGGTTGTTTGTAATACCAAAGGCAAAAAATATCATGTACACAGTCCATGCGTTTTCCCTTAATTTCAGGAACCCGCTAAATATATAAAAACTGATTCCGCCATGGAGAAAATGGATCACAACCGCCGGTTTTCCTGAAACTGCCACTCCTAAAATACCGGCCGGAGTCTCCGAAATACCTGCGCATATGCAAAACATACCGCCGGCCAGCATAAAAATACTCAGTAGTGTAATTCCCCACGGCCTCTTTTTCACATGTTCAACCTTTCCCTTGACATCACCCTTTTTTTGGGGCCGGTTCTCGATATCTATTGTCATGATGCTTCCCACCATATCACCTCCTTCCCCTGATATTACCGTTATCTGCACACCGAGGATATCAGGTCATTACTTCTATTTATCCCGCAAGTTCTTTCTTGATAAGTTGTTTTAAGTATTTCATATCCACGGGTTTGGACAAATAAGCTGCGCAGCCCATACGCTCTGCAGCCGGCTTTCTACCCCACGAGGGATATGCAGATATAATGACAACAGGCAGCTGCCTGTTAATGCTCTTGAGCTTTTTCAGTACCTCGAGGCCATCCATCTCAGGCATGCAGACATCAACAATAGCCAGATCAAAAAGATTGTCCTTAGCAAGCCGCAACGCTGTTTTACCCAGATCAGCACATTCAACCTGGTAACCCTCCTTGCCAAGGACTCGCTTTAAGAGCACCCGCATGTTTTCTTCATCGTCTACAACCAGAATCCTATAAGCCATAAGCCTCTTTCAAATGTCTCCATGTCCAGTTTTCCAAAATAACTACAAGGATATTGTATGTGTTTTATAAAAGCATAAACTAAGAAAAATTTAAGCTGATTAACTATGTAGCAGGAAACATACCAAAAAGGATGGTTAAAAATATAAAACGATAAACTATTGTATTAACAGATAATTATTAGAAAAAAACAGGGGGATGACCAGTAAGGGAAAGGTGTCTTTTCGCTCAGAATAATGGACACTGTCCATTTGTTTGGACAGACAAACGAGGTTACTTTAAATCAGTATGATATTTTTTAATACATTCTGGACATATTCCATGAGAAAAATTTACTCCTGACATTTTCTGGTTAAAATACTCCTCAACAGAAACCCATTTATACTCGTTACGATTTTCTTCATAACGTATTTTCTTGCAGTGCATGCATATCGGAAGATTGGATTCATATACCCACAAACGTCTTTCCGCTCTTTTTAACTGAATGGCTCTTTTTATAACAAAAAGAAATTTTTCTTCAAAATTATTTGTTTCTTCGGAAATGAGATCATCTGCTCCTGTTCTCATTGCCTCAACAGTAGTTTCTATATTCTTTGTGCTGGAAAGGATTATAATAGGAACACAGTTATTTCTGAGTCTGATACTCTTTATCAATTCAAGACCATTTATCTTTGGTATATTAAGGCCTGTGATAAAAACATCATATTTAAGACCGGTTACGTTTTGCAGAGCTGCCTTGCCGTTTTCCACACATGTAACCTCATACCCGCTGCTTTCAAGCAGTGATGTGACGTTACAAACAATTGAGGGAGATTCGTGAACTAATAATGATTCTTTCATAATGATATCTGTATTATTAATGCCTTTTATGATTCCCCTATACCGAGTTCCTGTATTTTGTTATACAGAGAGCTTCTGCTTATGCCAAGAATTTTGGCGGCCCTGGTCTTGTTTCCATTTGAGTCGCTTAGAGCCGCTAATATGGTTTTTTCTTCGGTTTTTCGTCCCGCAGCTCTGGTCGCACTCTTGAGAGATTCCAGGCATTTTTTTACACCGCTACCTTCATGCCTTATACTCAATGGAAGCGAAGTTTCATCAATAACTGTACCTGAGCTTAAAAGCACTGAGCGTTCCATAACATTTTCGAGTTCTCTGATATTCCCAGGCCATGGATTTTTCATAATAATCTTTAAGGCAACCGGCGTAATACTGGTAAGTTTTTTATCGTAAATCACCGAATATTTTTGCATAAAATAATATGCCAGCGCTGTAATATCGGATATTCTTTCACGTAATGGAGGCAGGTCAACAGTAACAACAGCAAGGCGATAGTAAAGATCTCTTCTAAAATCCTTTTTGCGCATAGCCTCCTCAAGGTTTATATTTGTGGCAGCCACAATCCTTACATCTCCCTTAAGGGTTTTAACACTGCCTATGGGCCTTACCTCTTTTTCCTGAAGCACACGGAGAAGATTCAACTGCACAGACGAAGAGATAGTGCCGATTTCATCTAAGAAAAGCGTGCCCTTGTCTGCCGCAATAAAAAGCCCTTTTTTATCTTTAACCGCCCCTGTAAACGCACCTTTGACATGTCCGAACAGTTCACTTTGTAAAAGTTGTTCAGGAAAAACAGCACAATCCACTGCTATAAAAGGCTTGTCTCTGCGGGAGCTTACGTTATGGACAAATCGTGCAATCAGCTCCTTGCCTGTACCGCTTTCTCCCTGAATCAGGATTGTTGCATTACTGTCAGCCACTCTGGCAACAAGCTTCAACACATCCTTCATGGTTTTGCTTTTTCCGATGATTTTCTTAACTCCGTCCTTGTCTTTCAGATGTTTGCGGAGTCGTTTGACCTCATTACGAAGTTCACAGTATTTTAATGCCTTTTCAACTGTCAGAAGAATATCATTTTTGCGAAAAGGCTTGGTAAGATAGTCAAATGCGCCTGTCTTCATAGCCTCAACCGCGGATTCAATAGAACCATAGGCTGTAATTATAATAAAAGGAATATCCAGGTGCCTTGCTTTTACCTCTTTCAACAGGTCCATGCCTCCGAGGTCAGGCATTTTAAGATCAGAAAACATCAGATCAAAGTCATTTTTTTCCAGCAGGCTTATGGCCTGAGTTCCGCTGCCAGCGGTTTTGACCTCATGGCCCTGTTTTGTAAGAATTTTTTCAAACAGCTTGAGCATGTGATACTCATCATCCACTACTAAGATTTTTGCCAGCATGGTATCTCACCTCAATTTTTTATCGGAAAATAAAGGTTGCATATGGTTCCTGTTTCCTTTTGATTTTCTATTTCAATTTTCCCTTTATGGTCTTCCATTATACGCTGGCAGACAGAAAGTCCCAGTCCTGTTCCCTTGCTTCCTTTGGTGGTAAAGAAAGGATCAAAAACACGATGCAGCGTCTTTTCAGATATACCGTTACCCGTATCTGATATACTGAGCCGTATCCAGTCACCTGATTTTTTTAACTTTTTCCTGCATATAAGACTTATGCTGAAAGTAAGAACACCCGAATCAGGCATCGCCTGTATGGCATTAATCATAACATTCAGAAAAACCTGCTGTATAAGCTGGGGATCAAGCTTTACAAGAGGAAGTTTTTCCCCAAAAATTCTTTTTATACGCACCTTGTTTTGCTTAATTCTGGGAGTCAGCAATACAATTGAACCTTCAAGAAGTTCAACTATGTCAACAGATATTTTATCAGTAGGCTTTAAACGCGCAAAATCCAAAAGGCTTTTTACCACCTCTACGCATCTGGCTGTTTCCTTTTCAATAATTTTGATTGACTCAAACAGAGGATCGTCTGCTGGAATTTCCTCTAAAATATCCTGTACAAACCCGAGGATAATACCAAGGGGATTATTGATTTCATGGGCAATGCCTGCGGCTAGTTCGCCCATAAAGGCAACCTTGCTGGATCGATGAAGCTGATCCTTGAGCATATCTCTTTCTGCAACAAGTCTTCGGTATCGCTCTTCATCTTCCCGGATTTTTGCTTCCCTGGTCCGCCTTTCAGTTACATCCCTGATAATTATAAAGAGATGGGGTTTCTGCCGGTAATCAAAAGGGGTAAAAGAAACATTTGCCGTGCATATTGTATCTTTTGTTCGGTAAAGATCAATATCAACCTCAGTCGTCTTTTTAATATCATGCAAACACGAAAAAATATACCGGTTCTGTTCATAAGACGCACACAGATCCCGCAGACTGCCCTGCAAAAATTCCGTCCGTGCATATCCCACAAAATTTTCCAGGCATTTGTTAACAAAAATTATCCGGCCATTGCTGTCTGCAATTATCAGGGGAAGGCTCGCCCCTTCTATCATGGTTTTAAACAAAGACATTTCCATTTTACTTAGCCATCTGCAGTTAGATTCGTGACTTTCAAATAACTCAACTGTAATTTTTGCCGGTTATCGTAACAGTTATAATTAAAGGTTCTTCTCCAATTTAGTTGAAGAAGAGGGTCCAAGGATTCAAGGGGTCAAGGATTCAAGTGTTTGTTTTCTAAAGACTTTATCAGCGCCTTAACATTCTTTCGCTTTCTGCAATGTCTTTTTTTAGTGTACCCAATACACCTTTTTAAATTAAATCTAAATCCCCTGCTAATAATATCTGCGTTTCCAATTCACAAATAGAACCATAAGATATGTAAAGCATCCTGATGTAATCCCTGGTTGTCTTTCTTCTATATCCTTCTGCTATATTCGAAGGAATAGACACAACAGATCTTCTTATTTGTGAAGTTAGACCGTATCTTTCTTCCTTTGGAAATTTTGCTGTTATTCTATATATTCCTAAACAGAGTTTGTATGACTTTTGCCAGACTTTCAACTCTTTGTAATTCTTTAGCCTTTTACTCGAATCCTTGACCCCTTGAATCCTCTGGGATCACACCTGCTCAATTGGAAATAGCCCACTTACTTTGTCTTCTCGCCAGAGGCGAGCAAGAATTAACTACAACTAATCTGGAGATGATCCTAAAATCTTTATATAGCGCGTAACAATAAAATGATCAATTTCTAAAAAAAATGAATTTAGAATCTTTACTTAAATATTTCCTATTGACAGAACATTATGTTATGTATTTTGTAATCACTTACGTTTACGTTTCAAGATTAAAAAACAGCCGATTTTATGACCTCGTAAAAAGTCATTTGTAAGCGACATTGAGCAGTTTTGGAAAACGTTCACAGAGCCAACGAATTCGACTTTTTACGAAACCGTCAAATTTGCATGTGTTTAATATCAGGGGCTTTTCTGTATGGTGTTTAACGTTTTACTTTATATATCTTTATTTGTCTTTATTTCCGGGCTTATCTACAAGATTTACAAATGGTTCTCACTGGAAATTGGTTTTTCAGGCAGAGATATCAGCAAATCTGAAAGGCTGACCGCATGTTTCAAGGGTATTATCAGAATTATTTTCAGCTCAAAAATCCTCATTCTGATTAAAGTATTTATACTCGATGTAATACTTCAAAAACGAATTCTTAAGGAGGATTTTCTACGCTGGGCCATGCATATGCTTATATATACAGGCTTTGTAATGCTGCTTCTTATGCATGCGCTTGACAGTTTTATAACCAGCAACCTGTTTAGCGAATATTACTCTACATTAAATCCATTTCTCTTTTTAAGAAACCTCTTTGGCATAATGGTAATTGCAGGGATTGCAATCGCAATATACCGGCGCTTTATTATTAAAGTACCCCGCCTGAAAACAAACGGCATGGATTTTTATGCCATAATAATTTTAATAATAATTATAGTTTCCGGTTTTTTTCTTGAAGCAGTAAAAATTACCTCTTTTTCTGATTTTAAAAGAATGGTGGATGAATTTTCAGATGTAAGCGAAGAAAGCGATTTAAATGCCCTTGAAAGTCTGTGGGTTCAGAATTTTGGAATTGTGTCTCCAAATCTCAAAAAACCATTTGAACAACAAACCCTCGAACATGGCAGTGAAGTCCATGAGACAAACTGCGCAATGTGTCATTCTTCTGCGAAATGGGCTTTTACAGGATATTTTTCAGCACGTATTATAAGTCCTGCTGCTTTAATTATAGACCAGTTAAATTTTTCGATAATTTTGTGGTATATTCATATACTGGCCTGCTTTGCAGGGCTTGCCTATCTTCCTTTCAGCAAAATGTTTCATATAATAGCCAGTCCCATAAGTCTGCTCGCAAATGCTGTTATGGAAAAGAAAAAGTCAGATCCTGCAAATATTAAAACAAGGCAGGTGATGGAACTTGATGCATGCACCCATTGCGGAACATGCAGCCTTAGATGCTCTGCTGCAACAGCTTTTGATGCTTTGGGCAATAAAAATATTCTGCCATCAGAAAAGATGATTTCCCTGAAAAAATTAATTTCCGGTAAAAAAACGAGCTCTGAAGAATTAAAAGCTATTCAGGAAGGAATATGCATTTGCACGAATTGTGATCGATGCACTGTTGTCTGTCCTGTCGGCATAAATCTCAAAGAATTATGGATTAATGCAAGAGAGGGCTTACTCCAGAGAGGACATCCTGAGCCTCTGCTGCTTTCTCCATATTCCTTTGCCGGAGGTTTAAACCAGTATGAGCAACCTGCTGAAGAATACTGCAAGCATGTTAAATCTGCGAAACAAAATGCAGCAGGAAAATTTGACTCATTGATAAAGCAGACCAGTCTTTCTCTCAACAAGGAAGACATTGAAAAATTCAGTCAATTATCAGGTGACAACACATTCTCGTATTGCTTCAGTTGCCAGAACTGCACCAATATCTGTCCGGTTGTATGCAGTTTTGATAAGCCTGAAGATCAGCTGGGATTGCTGCCTCATCAAATCATGCGTTGTCTTGGCCTTGGTCTTGTTGAAATGGCTTCGGGTGCGAATATGATCTGGGATTGTCTTACATGTTATAAATGTCAGGAACACTGTCCGCAAAATGTTAATATAACAGACTTGTTCTTTGAGTTAAAAAATCTTGCTGTGAAGAATACAAGGCCATCGACTATCACCGACAAAGTAGATGGGACTTTCAAATAACTCAACTGTAGTTTTTGCCGGTTATCGCATCAGTTATAATTAAATTAAAACTGAAGATTGATTACTCAAAAGTTATTCTAATTTCAAGTGCTGCAGAGCGGCATAATGCAGCTTTTTACGACTCCATCAAATTTGATAGCTTAGTAAAAAGTCATTTGTAAGCGACATTGAGCAGTTTTGGAAAAAGATTCGGATTGAGCCTGGCGTTAAAAATTGTAAGCTGTTTGAGGGCGTTAGCCCGAGTTCTTGCAATTTAGCCAGGATTAATCCGAATCCCGAAAATGCTCACAGAGCGAACAAATTTTACTTTTTACGATTTCATCAAATTTAAGGTTAAAACAATATGATTAAATATGCATTATTTTTAGGGTGTAATATACCGGCAAGAGTAAGCCAGTATGAAGATTCTGCAAGAGCTGTCTTAGAAAATTCAGGAGTAAAACTGATTGAAATCCGCGATTTCAGCTGTTGTGGTTATCCGCTTAAAAATATTGACCACAAAGCATCTATTCTGTCTGCAGCCAAAAACCTGGCATTAGCGGAAAAAAAAGGACTCAACATAATTACTCTTTGCAAATGCTGCTTTGGAAGCCTGAAAAATGCTGAATACCTCCTTAAAAAAGATGCAGCTCTGTTAAAAGACATAAACAAAAAGCTTGATGAGAACGGCCTGAAATATGAAGGCAACAGCACTGTAAAGCATCTTCTTTCAGTGCTTTATCATGAAGTAGGTATTGAAACCATAAAAAAGAAAATATCTAAACCATATAAAAACCTTAATATTGCTACCCATTACGGATGCCATGCTCTGCGTCCAAGTAAAGTCACTGGATTTGACAACGCTGCAGAACCCACAATATTTGATGAACTGGTTGAAATAACAGGAGCTGTATCTGTTGACTGGTCTAAAAAATTAGATTGTTGCGGAGCGCCTCTGACAGGAATAAACAATGACCTCTCAATTGATTTGACAAAAAAGAAGCTGGCAGACGCTAAACATTCAGGGGCTGACTATATTTGTACAGCCTGCCCTTTCTGTCACCTTCAATTTGATGCTGTTCAGAATAAAATAATCTCAGATAACGGAAACAAAGGACATATCGCTCCTGTTTTATATACTCAAATTCTCGGGCTGTGCATGGGCATTGATCAGGAAACTCTTGGAATCAGCAAAAACAAACTCGATATCAGCGGAATTAAATCATTTTTGACTGCTTTGTAAGAAGCTATATCGGGTGTGTGATCTCAGAGCGGTACAAGGATTCAAGGGTTCGAGTGACACCTAGTACAATGTAAAATTTAAAAGTTCGCATTAATGTTATTTTTATGCTATACTCGTCTCCATGATCGTATAATTAAGGAGGCAATATGGCACCAAGATACAG
>Ga0222665_1000677_pt1 | contig 18823 bp, 13 predicted proteins | sample AntAcemetagen653_FD_179853 | JGI IMG/M metagenome (GOLD analysis project Ga0222665, IMG submission 179853) | Saline water microbial communities from Ace Lake, Antarctica - #653 | ecosystem: Environmental > Aquatic > Non-marine Saline and Alkaline > Saline | place: Antarctica: Ace Lake...
TATTTCTAAACAGAGTTTGTATGACTTTTGCCAGACTTTCAACTCTTTGTAATTCTTTAGCACTTTACTCGAATCCTTGAATCCTTGACCCCTTGAATCCTCTGGGATCACACCTGCTCAATTGGAAATAGCCCATTTATTTTGTCTTCTCGCCAGAGGCGAGCAAGAATTAACTACAACTAATCGGGAGATGATCCTGAAATAATAATAAAAATATGACACTTCGGTTAGATCGTCATATGGCTTGAAGAAAAACAGGAAGAGGGCCTCTTTACCTTTGCTATGATAATGGTGATATTGTCTCGTTTCCTCCATATTTATTGGCAAGATCCACCAGCGTCTTACATGCCTTGTGCGGTTTTTGTTTATCAGTAACTGCGAGTATTTCTTCGAGAGAGACCTCATTGCTTAATCCGTCTGAACATATGATTATTCGGATATTTACTAAGTTTTAACAGGTTATGCCATACCATATAAAATCTGGAAAAAATTGAGAGCGTTGTTTTTCGTTGACGATTTATGTTTATATATCATATATTTTTAAAAATCAGCGCTTAAAACAGGATTAAAGAGGTTTTATTATGACAACAAAAAGTCAGCAGTTCGGCCAGAAAAGTGAATCTCTTGCTGTTGATTGTCTTAAAAAAAATGGATACAAAATAATTCAGCAGAATTACCGTACTAAACTTGGCGAAATAGACATAATTGCAAAACAGGGAAAATCTCTTGTTTTTATAGAGGTAAAAGCCCGGAAATCAGACCGGTTCGGCAGACCTGAAATGGCTGTAACCCCCAAAAAGCAGCGAAAAATATCAATGACAGCTCTGTATTATCTTAAATCTACAAAACAAAGCAATATAAAAGCCAGATTCGATGTTGTAGCTATAAAATCAACCTCAAACGGACCGGATATTAAAATAATAAAAAATGCCTTTGAACTTGCCTACACATAAGCCAGCAGATACTGATAAAAAAGGTAATCTTTACGTTGTTGCCACCCCCATAGGAAATATGGAGGATATAACTGTAAGAGCGCTTAAAATTCTTGATCAGGTAGATATTATCGCAGCCGAAGATACAAGGCATACAGGGAAACTTCTTTCTTTTTATAAGATTAAAAAGCCTCTTATATCATGTCATGAATATAATGAGAGAGGAAAAACTCCATCTCTGATAAACAAGCTTAGTTCAGGATTATGCATCGCGCTTGTATCAAATGCCGGAACGCCCACAATGTCTGATCCAGGTTATCAACTGATAAAAGAGGCTTTAAAGGAAAATATAAGAGTCGTTCCAATACCCGGACCATGCGCGTTTGTTACTGGTTTAAGTGCATCAGGAATACCGACTGATTCCTTTATTTTTATCGGGTTCCCGGCAAGAAAAAAAGCAAAACGTCTTAATGAGTTAAGAGAGCTTGCTGTTGAACAAAGAACTATAGTATTTTATGAATCTCCAAGACGCATAAAAACGCTCCTTGGAGAAATAATATTGAATATGGGTGATAGAAAAGGGGTGCTTTGCCGTGAGATGACTAAGATGCACGAGGAATTTATCAATGGCCGCCTTTCAGATATTATCAGCAGCCTGGAGAAACGCTCTTCAATAAAGGGAGAATGCACACTTATTGTGGATAGAGATGAAAACGCCGGAGAAATTTCCATGGAGGAGTTAAGAAAGGAAATAAAAAAAAATCTTACAACATCAACTCAAGGTTTGTCTGGTTTTGCAAAAGATATGGCAAAAAAATATAATCTTCCCAGGAAAACTATATATGACGAGGCGTTGAAGATTAAAGAACCGGCGGGAGCATAAGGATTCAAGAGATTAACGGGTTAAGGTTGTAAGAAAATTATTAAAAGGAAAACCAATATGCAAGATCTTGATGCGATTTTTTCGCCAAAATCAGTAGCGGTTATAGGTGCGTCTGTCAAATCCGGAAAGGTGGGCCATGATATTTTTGCCAATATATTAAGCGGAAATTATCAGGGAATACTTTATCCTGTTAATCCTAATACAGAATCTGTTTTAAGTGTAAGGGCATATCCCTCTATTATTGAAGTGCCCGGAGATGTAGATCTTGCAATAATAATTCTTCATCCCGAACTTGCTTTAAAGGCTGTTGAAGAAAGCGTGAAAAAGGGTGTAAAGGGAATTGTTGTTGTATCTGCCGGGTTTCGGGAGGTCGGCGGCAAAGGTCTGGAAATAGAAAACAAAATAGCCGCAGTCTGCAAAAAGGCAGGTGTTCGCCTTGTCGGCCCGAATTGTCTTGGCGTAATCAACCCGCTTCCTCAGGTAAGTTTAAATGCGAGTTTTTCCACGCGTATGCCTGCAAGCGGTAATATTTCTTTTATTTCTCAGAGCGGGGCATTGTGTACTGCTGTCCTTGATTTTGCTGCTGACAGAAATTTTGGTTTTTCAAAATTTATTTCCATAGGTAACAAAGCAGATGTAGATGAGCTTGATCTCTTGCGCTATCTGCATGAAGATATGGATACAAGGGTTATTTTGATGTATCTCGAAGAGCTTCGCAGAGGCAGGGAGTTTATTGATACTGTAAAAGAGATTACTTCAGGAAACAGACCTACTCCTATACTCGCTATAAAATCGGGAAGAACAACTGCCGGGGCACAGGCAGCAGCATCTCATACAGGGGCTTTGTCAGGATCCGAGGCAGTTTACGATGCTATTTTTCAGCAGACAGGCATGATCCGTGTTGATACAATTGATGAGCTCTTTGATTTTGCAACTGCTTTTGCGTATAAAAGTGAAAGCTCTCTGGGAAAACTCACCAGAAAAATTCCTCACGGCAACAGGGTGGCCATTGTTACAAATGCAGGAGGGCCCGGGATTATTGCTACCGACATTACCATGGCTTGTGGACTCAGGCTTGCGAAATTTCAGCAGAAAACAATTGATGCGCTTGCAAGCCATCTTCCGCTTACGGCAAATCTTCATAATCCGGTTGATATCATAGGAGATGCTCCATATGATCGTTATGAAAATGCTTTAAACGCTGTAATCAATGACAATGGTGTGGATGGCGCTATTGTAATCCTTACGCCTCAGTCAATGACAAATACTCTTGGAACAGCAGAAGCCATTATCAGGATTGCAAGGCTCACTCACAAGCCTATTCTTTGCTGTTTTATGGGGGTTATTGATGTTTCTGCCGGGGTAAAATATCTCCAGGAATATGGTTATCCGGTTTATAAGTTTCCTGAAAATACAGCAAAGGCATTTGGGGCTCTTTATAAATATTTCAAGTGGTTGAACCGTAAGCATTTCGAGCAGTATGAGTTAAAACATGATAAAGAAAAAGCTGATGATATTATTAAAAATTTTCTTGCATCCGGGAAAACCGCTTTGAGTGAGCTTGATGGAATAGAACTGCTTAAATGTTATGGCTTTAATGTATTGCCTTCACAGCTTGCAGAAAACGAGGATCAGGCAGCAGATTTTGCTGAAAAAATAACTTTCCCTGTTGTAATGAAGATTTCTTCACCGCAGATTCTTCACAAGACAGATGCCGGAGGAGTAGTGCTGGGGCTTGAAAATATATATGAGGTGAAAAAGGCATTTAAAGAGATAATTGAAAAAGCTGAAAAGTATAATCCTGATGCAGAAATAAAAGGCGTATTGATTCAAAAAATGGCTACGAGAGGAGAAGAAGTAATCCTTGGGATGAACAGGCAGCGGATTTTTGGGCCATTGCTGATGTTTGGCCTGGGCGGCATATTTGTTGAACTTTTCCATGATGTTGTTTTTCGCATAGCGCCTGTCGGCAGAAACGAAGCCCGAAGAATGGTCCAGGGCATAAGGGGATATAAGCTTTTTCAGGGCTTCAGGGGGAGACCTGTTGTTGATATAGAAACGCTTGAAAAAGCAATGGTATGTATTTCTGATATGTCAATTAACCATCCGGAAATTGATGAGCTGGACATAAATCCTTTTCTTGTGCATGAGAAAGGGAAAGGAGCTACTGTTGCTGACTGCAGGATTATTTTAAAAAAGCCGGATGATTCAAACAAAAGTTAGCCGCAGATTAACGCAGATTAACGCAGACAGGTTTAAATACAGTAACTACTCAGGCACAGAGGGGCAAAGGCACAGTGGCACAAAGCAAAATAAAAACATATAGAGATTTGCAGGTCTGGCAAAAAACTATGCCCCTCTGTGCCTGATAAATTGCAAACCCAGATAGAAATTTCTATAAACCTGTATTATTTGAAAAGAGACGAATTCGATAAGTTATCTGAATTAAGCAGAGAGATAGAACGAATGCTTAGCAGCTTAGAGACCTTTGAAAAATGTTCAATTTTGCTCAAGTTCAAGGAAGGCGACCAAATTTTAAATCAGGTTTAAACGTAGGAATACATTGAGTATTGCGAGGCTTAAAATTTGAGCCTGACGCAGTAATTGGGCAAAAGGGGAGGTTTTGCAAAGGTCTCGCTTAATCAGGAAGTTAAGCGGCAAATAGGCAAGACAACTATGCCCCTCTGTGCCTGAATAGTTATATGATAACAAAAGAAAAAATATCCGTGATAATCAGCGTAGATCGGTGGCTGAGTAATTACGAAAGTTTTTAGTATGATTTTGATTGAAATAATTTCGCAGGCAGGCTGGTTGAAAGGATAAAGGAAGGATCTGGTATGAAAAATATTTTCATGTTTTTAATAGGGCTGGTTTTATGTGTATCTTCGCCGGGATTCGCTGCTGAACAAACCGAAAATAAAACTTCCGATAAAGAAGCCACCATTGGAGTAATCTTACCATTTTCATCTGCTTTTAAGGGAATTGCCGAAGAACAACAGAATGCCATTGCGATTGCACTTGAAGAAGTGGGGAACGATTATCGGGTTATTTATAAGGATGGCTACGGAGACAGTGAACACGCGGTCAAGGCATTTGAAGAGTTATTACAGCTCAAGCAAAAACCGGTTGCGGTTATTTCTTGCGCGAGTTGGGCTTCGAACGCATTGCATCCGTTAGCTGCTGCCAATGATGTTTTTCACATCGCTATCGGAAGTGCCGTATTGAACAGGACCGTCAATCAGCATACGGTGCGGTTTACATTGGACTCTAAAAAAGAAGAAAAGCAGCTGGGGATGTATTTAGAAAAATTTCAACGGATCGCCATTTTGAATATGGACAATGGTTACGGTAACAACTGGGCAAAGACTATACAAAATAATTCCCCCAAAAAGATAGTAGCTTCAGTTCCGTATGATCCGACGAGTAAAAAATTTGCACAACAGATTGCTGTAATTAAAGAAAAAGATCCGGACGCGTTAGTGCTTTTAAGTGCCGGAACTGCGGCAATCATTGCTCAGCAAGCCAGAGAAGCCGGGATTACTGCTCAGCTTGTCGGAACCCGTCCGATTCAACGCCCGCAGCTGTTGGATGCGGCAGAATATACCAACGGACTAGTTTATACGTATCCATCCTATAATGCTAAACATCACTTTTATCAAACTTATCAAAACGCGCATAATGTAACTCCCACCATTTTTGCGAGCGAGGCCTATGATGCGATGATAACATTATCGCAAGCAATTCAAGCGGGGAATACATCATCCAGGGGTTTGTTTGATTGGTATCGAGGTCGAACATATGCCGGCGCTTTAGGAGAAGTGACGTTTGATGAAAATGGTGACGCGACTTATCCTTACATGTATAAGCAAATTACTGATGGTGAATTTCAAGTGGCAAAATTTCAGTTTTCTATGTTGCTTCAGCAAACAAATGAAGAAATTAATAATATTTTTAAGAAGATGCAAAAAAGCCTTGAAGTTGCCGCAGGCAAGCTCTCTGCTGTCGGCATCAAAGGGGAAGCGGCGACACAAGCGCTTCAAGAATTATACGAGGCTAATGAGCATGCCTTTGATTGTGCAACCATCAATCCAAAAGGAGTTATTGCTGCGGTTGCGCCCGAAAAAGCGTCTTGTATTCTTGGAGTGGATATATCCCACCAGGAACAAATTGTGCGATTGAAAAAAACACACAAACCGGTTGTGAGCACGGCAATTGATACGATTGAAGGATTTGTAGGTTTTGACTTGCAACACCCGGTTTTTAATCAAAACGGTGAGTTTATCGGTTCTGTGAGTATTTTGACAAAGCCGCACTTTTTTGGGTCTGTAATAAAGCAGAAAGTTGCCAACTTCCCGGTTGAGATATGGATGATGCAAAAAGACGGGCGCATCATTTATGACACTAATGCGGAAGAAATCGGAAAAAACCTTTTTACGGACAAGCTTTATGCGGACTTTCCTACATTAATCCAGGTCGGCCGGGAAATGGTTCAGTCAAAGCAAGGCCGTAGTCATTATACGTTTCTTGATAAAAAACTGAAATCAAAAGTACGTAAAGAATTGATTTGGAACACGATCGAGCTTCATGGAACAGAGTTTCGATTAGCGCTTTCTTATGTTGCTGATGATTTTGAATAAAGATCCGGGTCCAGATGGCCCGGCTTTGGTTTGCCCCTAAAAGGGGCTGTTTTACTTAAAGCGGTACAAGTTAAAAGTGCCTAAAGTGAACTAAAGTTCCTAAAGTTATGGAGTCGCTCCGCTCCGCTTATTTTATATAATTGACAGAATTCCTTAACTTTAGCTCACTTTAAACTTTAGTTCACTTCAAACTCTTGCAGCATTTCTCCAGGCAAAGCCGGATAACTCTGACCTTGCCCTGAGGACCAGGTTTTTCAGGATAAAATAAACAGCCCGTGTGATTGGCACCATCCAGATATGTTGATATGCATATGCCCTGAGGCCTGTCTTTCCTTACACATCTGTTTTGATATCCGCTGTTTTAGTTGTCAGCCATCCTGTTATTATTCAGCCTTCAGGATGCTTGTTTCCCTGTCTAAAATTGATTGCAATATAGCCAGGGTGCAGGTGTAGGTAGCTTCCAATCCGACATAGCCCATTCGGCTACTTAACAGACTGGCCCTGACATTGTATGGGATGTCTGAACAATAATGGAGAATACCGATATCAAAAGGGCGGGTCGGTTTAATCTCGACCAGACTCTCTCGAGGCGGCACCTGGGAATAGATGTGTTCATAGAGTGCTGAAAGATATGGCCCGGCTTCCATCTCGATACCTGTGAAGTCTCTTTTGTGCAGGTGTTTAATGGAATCCCAGTTGTGCAGAAAAGTCCCGCGAACACTCGTAGACCTTTGGTCATCAAAGACGGCAACATCTCTGAGGTACCCGACAAGATTCCGCACAGAAAAACAGTTTTTGAAAATGTATCGATTTTTGGTATGCTCATCACTGATTTCGGTCGGGATCATGATGTCACCCACCCGGCCAAGCATGGATGCGGATTTCCCCATGATATAAACACCCCGCAGTTCTTTGGCCTCCTGAGCAATCCGAGACATAATATGGTAGGCTGAGAAGCCCAGTGGATAATCTATATTTAGAATAAGAGCTCGACTTTTTTTCAGGATACTCATCCTGCTCCGGTCCAGACGTGTGTCTATACAATCTGATTGCATGCGACTTAAATCGATAATCTGGGTTTCTTGATCCAAAAAATGGTCATGCCTAAAACGCCGCAGGCCAGCCTTCTCCTCCATCTCCTGCTGAATCTTACCCCACTTGGGATCACTCTCCCCAAAGGCGCGCTGGGCATAGTAGTAAAAATTCAACTTTTCCTCCTCGTCTTCATCGCGGAGCCATTTCCACTGGCGGTGAAGTCCTTCCGTATCGTTTTTCAGCGCGTGGGCCAACAATTCATGACGATAGCGAAAAGCGAATCCTGAGATAAGATTGGCCAGGCTGTGTGTATTGCTGGAGACCAGGTAGAGTGGACGGTCTCCAATCCTGGAATCATGGAAATGTTCCAATAGATCAGACCACCATTTCTGAACTTCCCGTTTGTATTCTCTCTGGTCTGAGGAAAGCATTTTTACTCGGAAGTTTTTCGGTGCTGCGGCAATGGCTGATATTTTTTCATCCCAGCGATCCCCCCAAACCTCGGCCAGCATTTCATGGTCAGCGGAGGAAATACTCAATGTCGTTTTCAATGAATCACCAATTGCCGATGCCTTTACACGACCGCTTTTCAGTTTTTCGCCCAAAACCGAGCGGTTCAAGAGCTTGTGCATCTTGTTCCATTCAATCTGATAGGCGCACAAGGCCGGCAGCAGATCATCAATATCCGATATGCTGGAGATAAAAACAGCCAGGGTATCGCTCCCATTGAACAAGGATTTCCGCCGTCTGGCTCTTGCCGGGGCTGTCTCCCAGGAACGAATGCTCCCATAGCCTTCTGTTCTAAAGACGCCTTCATTGGGCCCGATTACGACCCGGCTGACACGATCCAGGACCCCGGGCAACCGCAGCGCAGAATAGAGGAAGGCCGAAACCATTATATCGTCTGTGGCCGCGCCACTGTGGAGGCTGGATGAGGCAGCCCGATGGATATTTTCAAGACAGTCCAGAGAGATCTCTTCTGCTCCATTCAGTAAGGTATGGTAGGCATTAATGTATTGATCGATTCGCCCGTTTTCCTCAGAACGAGGCGACCTGTTCGCCAGTCGTAATTTATGGATTAGAGTTTTAAGCATCTATCAAAAATACCGGTCAAGATGAAAAAGGAGAAGAAGGGCAATAATATCAATCAAAACCAGCACAAAAGATATCTGCCTGGTCTTTCCATTTGCCACCTTGAGGATAGTCCAGCTCAGGCAACCCCAGATGATTCCATGAGTAATGGAATAGGTCAGTGGCATGATAATCATTGCCATGAAAAAGGGAATGGCCTCGTCGAACCTTTCCCACCGGACGTATATCAATGGCCTTAGCATGAAGACCCCGGCCAGAACCAGCATGGGCGCCGTGGATAAAGATGGGACCAGGGACAAAAGCGGCGACAGAAACATGAACGGGATAAAAAGCAAACCGGTCACCACTGATGTGAGTCCTGTGCGCCCGCCTTCCCGTACACCGGTCGAGGATTCGACATATGCCGTAGTCGGACTGGTTCCCATTACTGCGGACACCATCACGCCAATCGCGCTCACTTTAAGACATTTCACCAGGTGGCGCGGGTCGCCTTCTTCATCGACGAGATCTCCGGCTTCACAAACGCCAACGCAGGTGGAGAAACTGTCAAAGAGACAGGTGAAGAGTATGACGAAAATTACGGGCCACAGGGAAAAACTGGCCGCCCCAACAACATCGAGATGCAACAACAGACTGAAATCGGGTGCCGCATACCACCCATACCAATTGACAACCGTGCCTTGGACGTGATCAATAGACGATGCAATACCCCAGAGACGCCCGATGGGCCATGCCAGTAAAGTTGTGGCAAGGATGCCGATGATAAAGCTGCCACGCACCTTGCGAACCACCATCACGGCGGTGATTAAAAAACCTGCGATAAAGGTCAGTGTGGTCACATTCAGTTTACCGTGGGTCCAACCTCCAGCCCCGGAGCTTACGATGAATCCGCCTGATTCGAGACCGATCATGGCGATAAACAGACCAATCCCTCCAGCCAGCCCGTAGCGAAGCATAGGCGGTATGGCGGAAAGCAACCTTTTTTTTCGGTCTATGACCATTAATGCCAGAAAGATAATGCCTGCATTGAATACACAGCCCAGGGCTACTTCGTACGGTACGCCCTCAGCACGGGATATGGCGTAGACAAACAACTGGTTGATGCTCATCCCGGGGGCGACAAGAATAGGGTTGTTGGTGTATAAACCCATCAGGATACTGGTGAATGCGCTCACAAGTACCGTTGCTGTGAGAACAGCGTTATAAGGCATACCAGCCGCCTGAAGAATGGCGGGATTGACTACGATGATATACATCCCGGACAAAAAAGTGGTAACTCCTGCCAGGATTTCCGTTTTCACGTTCGTGCCGTTGTTTTTTAGATCGAAAAAGTCAGTCATTTTAAACAGGTAAAGTCTCTTGGTTACTATTAACAAGTGCTACACGGTTATACGGCTGAAACATGTCAATGATTTGGATAAAGCCAGCGAGATCAATTGTAAAGCATTGCTTTTCGTCTGCGGGAGTATATGAATAAGAATTACCCATTCCAGGTTTTTTTGCTCATCTTCTGCTCGTACATCCGCTCATCGGCCTCAACCATTAGCGATTCCTTTTACGCCACCGCTTTCAAAAACCAGATTTCTAAAAAAAATCATTCGGAAGAAATTCAGTTCAGAGCCATGCCAATGACCAGGCCAACGGCAATTCCAAGGCCGATGAATATTGAACCAACTACGATTCCAACTGCAACATTCTTCTCTGCCAGCTGTTTTGACGTATTAAACGGGGTCATCCTGTCAAACATTTTATAACCTATCATCATAAACATCAGTGTCAATAAAGCTCCGGCTATTGCATAACCAAGGTTCACTAATGTAATCGAAATTTCCATTATCTTAACACCCCCTTTATTTCACCGATTTTATTAACGTAACCAATGGTTTCTTTACTGCTTTTTCCTGTAACATCAGGCAAGGTTGATTGTATGGAATTCCAAATATTGGGATTAAGTCCCTTGTTCTTTGCTATTTTCTGGGCCTTAAGAATATTTCCCTTGCCGGCATTGTAAGACCCGAACATGAAATTTATCCGGTCAACATGTGGGCGTTTAACCTTCCATAAATTCCATATTGTTCTGTCATAATAGATACCCGCTGCTATGTTCCAGCGAGGCTGTTTTCTTGTGCCCTTAATGCCTGGTTTTTTCTTTGTAATTTCTGCAAAGGTTTTTGGCATTATCTGCATAACACCTAATGCCCCCACTCTTGATCTGGCATCTGCCTGCAACCTTGATTCAGCTACTGCCTGAGCCTTGAAATAATGCCAGTTAAAACCAGGGCCAAAATATCTCTTTGAATACTTTGAGAAGTATTTGTCATATTTTACCACCCTGTTATATCGTTCAAAGGCATTAGATGTTACAGGCATAAGAAACAATATGGCTGTCAGTACTATTACTATAGTCCAAAATTTTTCTTGCATATCCTTCTGCTATATCTTTCTTCCTTGAGCGCTGAGGGTTATTGCTTTTTGTCTGCGGGAGTATATGAATAAGAATTACCCCTTTCAGGTTTTTTTGCTCCTCTTCTGCTCGTACATCCGCTCATCGGCCTCAACCATTAGTTCGTCGATCGAACAGGGTTTTCCAGGATCATAGAAGGAATAGCCCACGCTGATTGAGATGCTGTATCTGCGGTTTTCCTTATTATTGTATTTGTCAATCTGATCCTGTAGTCGGGCCATGTAAATGTCGGCGTTTTCTTCCGCCATGTTTATGGCGAGAATGGAAAACTCATCCCCCCCCATCCGTGCGATAATGTCGGATGCCCTGAAGGTCTCCTTAAAAACCGCCGCAGCTTCAATGAGGGCGTTATCCCCCTCTGTATGACCTAAAGTATCGTTAATCCACTTCATCCCATCCAGATCGGCAAAAAAGAACAGAAAGCCCTTCTTCGTCCTGTCAGATATCTTCAACTGCTGCTCTGCGAGGTTTAAAAAACCCCGTCTGTTGTGCAGGCCTGTAAGCTGGTCGGTAATGGCGAGTACAAGTATCTCCTCCTCGGCTTTTTCACGCCTAAGGGTCTGAGCTCTTAAACGCCGTGTACTTATCACGATTCCCATGATGCCGATGATCCATAGAAAACCGTGGGCAAGGCTCAATTCGATCCTTCGGGATCTTTCTATAATCCTCAAGGGGTCCATAGGAATCGATATGCTAATTCCTCCCCTGATATCCCCTTCCTTATATCCCTGCGATGCATGGCACTTCAAACAGGCCTTTTCCGTTACGAATGGGCGCATGAAACGAAAATATTCCTTCCCTGACAGCATTTCAATAGAACCGATCTTTTCTGTTCCCACCTCAAATAATTCAAGCGCCTTTCTTTCCCATGAATCCGGGGTATTTTCAGGCCGGATGGGCTTGAGACTGGTAATGTGCCCACTAAAGTTCTGCGTCTCCGTGGCCAGTTCGTTCACCTGGCGGGTCATGTAGGCCGGATTGACCAGGGTAAGAGACAGCCCGTCGCTGGTCTTGACGTCGCGCTTTGGAACCTTGAGGTACGGGTTGGGCGGGGTCATTTCTGAAACGGGAACATACACACCACCCTGCTTTGCAACCCAGAATCGATATATGACGTCCTTATCATGAGAAATCTGGGCGCTGGTCTGGGCGACGCTCAGGATAGAACGATTTAACTGGTAGATATTAAATCCCAGAGAGGTAATAACTCCCGCAGTCCATATTAAGACAAGGGTTAACAAATATCGACTAACATCTATTATCCGGGACTTCGTCTCAGACACGTCTTTCATTTATCATCCTCCGAGGTAAATGGCCATCCTTGTCTACGAGCGAACAAATCTTACTTTTTACGACACCATCAAAAATTTACCTGGTTCCTATTTTTTTTCCTGGAAAACCTTGATGGATTTGGTCTATTTTGTTTTTTATTCTTTGCGGCAAAGAATTCTTGCTTTCTTCGCTGTTTCTCTTTCTCCGATTCCTTTTTTTCCGTTTTGGTCATTGGTTTGTCTGTTTGCGGAAAAGGGTTTTCTTCTACACGTTCGATTCTATGGTTTATCAATTTTTCAATGTCTTTTATATACTCATTTTCTTCCGGTTCGCAAAGGGATATAGCATTACCTTCTTCCCCTGCTCTACCGGATCTGCCAATTCTGTGGACGTATGTTTCGGCTATATTCGGTATATCATAATTGATGACATATTTCAGTTTGTCAATATCAATACCTCTTGCAGCAATATCTGTTGCCACCAGGACCTTGATTTCTCCGGATTTAAATTCCGCCAGGACCTTTTGTCTATAATTTTGGGCTTTATCGCCATGCATAACTGCCGACTTGATTTTATGTTTTTTCAGGTTACGAGCAATTTTGTCTGCACCATGTTTTGTTCGGGAAAACAACAATACCTGATCGATCTTTTGATCCAGAAGTATATGGTTCAGCAAATCTTTTTTATCTGTTTTATTGGTATAATAAAGATACTGGTTTATCGTTTCAGCAGGTGATGAAACCGGACTTACTTCGACTTTCTTAGGATTTTTCAGGATTTGCCTCGAAAGTCCTACAATATTTCCCGGCATTGTTGCTGAAAAAAACAAGGACTGCCGTTTCGCTGGCAATTTGGCGATGATCTTTCGAATATCGTTGATGAAACCCAGGTCGAGCATCCGGTCAGCTTCGTCCAGCACGAAGTATTCGACGGCCTGCAATCTGACGAAACCCTGATTCATTAAGTCCAGAAGTCTTCCGGGCGTTGCAACGAGGATATCAACACCTTTGTGAAGGGCATTTGTTTGCCCGCCTTGCTTCACACCACCAAAAATGACAGTGTTTTTGATTCCTGTATATTTTCCATAAGTTGTAAAACTGGCGCCAATCTGAATCGCCAATTCACGGGTAGGAGTAACGATGAGCGATTTAATTATGCGAGGGCTGTTATTCCGCTGACGGTCAATAAAAAGGTGCTGCAGGATGGGAACAGCAAAAGCCGCAGTTTTACCTGTCCCGGTCTGGGCACTGCCTAATACATCATTTCTATTTAGAATGAGTGGAATAGCTTTTTCTTGTATTGATGTTGGCTCAGTATAATTTTCTTCTTTTAGAGCCTTTAAGATAGGCTCAATAATTTCCAGATCTTTAAATTTCATTATTCTCTCTTTTTATTCCAAACTAAAATATTATTATAAACACAATTGTTTATAATTTTCCTTTAACAAAAAACGTGAAACTTTGACCAAAATACTTTTACTTAAGAGTATAACATGGATTAGACGGCCTAATAGCCGTAGTTAATTACGGCTGTTTTGCCGTATATTACTTTTTTTGTAATTTATCTAACAATTATCGTAAATACAATATGATCAAGGTTTATATTGAAATTGAAAATGCGCATTAAAGCAATAGATTCGGTTTCAAGATAGAATCGGAAGAGTCGGTGTCAAAGCTTGACACCTTAGTTTCGGTTCTGAGGAGCAGGTGAAGACCGCCAGAAGCATCTATCCTGGCTTTTTTTAGCATGTATTTTTTATATCACTTATCCCCATCCATTAGCAACTTATAATGTGAAGATGTCCCCTGTGTTCATTGAATCTACCAGTATTGTTATACTTTGGAGTTTTTGGGAAGAAAAAAAACTATCGGTGTCCCAATCATCCCAAGTAATGCACTCACGATAAATGCCATTTTGAGGCCTATAATATCTGCCAGCCATCCAACAAAAAAAACAACCAGAGCAGTAACCAAAAAACTTATACCCATATAAAGACCATTTGCAGCTCCTCTGCAATCTCTGGAGTTCTCCTGCACAATAGCGAGTTTAACAGCTGTTGTAGAAAATAAGATGCATCCTAACAATACAAGAACAGGCATTGTCGCCCACCTTGGAGCATAAATAAGAGCAAGCATTAAAATTGATGAGCACGGTATAGCTATCAAAAGAATATTTTTACGTCCTATTTTATCACTGATTGTACCGCCAAGCAGAGCTCCTATTGCTCCTGACAATTCAAGTACCGCCAGGCCTGCACCCCCAAACAACAAGCTGTTCCCCTCTGCCACAAGATATGTTGGTAAAAATGCCACAAGAATTCCACCCATGAATGTAGAAAAGATCATTATGCCGGTAAGCGGTATCATAACGTGGTCTATACTGCGCCATATCTGTAACAAACCTGCATTCTCATTTTTACGGCCCGATACATTGACAAAATTAACGTCTTTTAATTTTATGTACAGAAATACTGAAGCAAAAATACCTAAAATCATAACAGGATAACTTCCATCAAACCCAAGTATCGAGACAGTCCAGACAGCAAAAAGAGGCCCGAAAGTTCGAGCCAGTTCGCCTCCAGTCTGCCATAAACTCATGCCAAAGCCAATTTTCACGCCAGATACCCGGGTAATCATCACAGGAGCTATTACATGAAAAATCGCCGCGCTCGTTCCTGCCGTCAGCAGTAAAACACATACCATTGCATAGCTGTGTGCAACACCCAGCAGGCTCATTGCAATACCGGTAAGCGCGGGCGCCCAGATTGCAAGATAATATATATTACAACGGTCGGATATAATACCGAATAATGGGTTTAAAAGAGAAGGGATACGAAAAAAGAATGTAAAAGAACCGGCCAGAGCCATAGAAAGACCAAATTTGTTTATAAGAAGAGGTAAAAATGTTGCAAGAAAACTAGCAAAAATATCATGGGCAAAATGTCCTCCGGAAATGCTTAACACCTTACCTAACTGAAACTCTGATTTTGTTTTGTCCAATATCAACCTCTGTACAACAAATTTCTTTTTTAAGGATAACTGCATATTCCGCTCAAATCAGCCACCTGGTCGGAGCGAAGCAACGGCAAGAACACCCGGGTCGTTTCCAACTGCCCCCTCTATTTGTGACCCTCACTTGTTCTCGTTATATCGCCATATAATTCGGAGGCAAGCTTCCGTAACCCCTTTTCGCCCATTTCTCCACCAATATTAGTAACAATGACGATAGCTATGTCACGATTTTTGTCCAACCAGATATGTGCTAAATTCAATCCATTCGAACCGCCATGATACATAAGGGGGTATGGAGCCCAGTCTACATCTAATTCTCCCCAGCCAAGTGCATACTTGCCACGGGGCGGTATTCCTGGAGGTGTACCTTTTTTATTGGGTAAGGTAATGACAGGGGTATGAAGTTTTTCTATGGTTTTACTCTTGACAATAAAGGGTTTGCGATTACCATTACCAGCGTTCCACCCAGCCCAACGTGCAAAATCAAGAACTGACATATGCACTATCCCTGCTGGACCAATTATTGGGGGATTATCCCCATTCGGGCCCGCAAGTCGAGCTTCCACCCTGCCATTTATTATCAAATGTCCAAGAGGAGCATCAATCTTGCCAAGCGACGACTGGCATCCAAGTCCTGCTGTTTTTAAGCCAAGCGGGGTAAAAATACGTTTTGTAATCAACTCATCCCAGGTCTCTCGGTTTACACGCTCGATCATCGCGCCCACAAGAGTATACCCCATATTTGAGTAGGCAAATTTTGTTCCAGACTCAGATGCCAGGGGAAATTTGCACCATTGTTCAACGAGCCAATATCGCAAATCATCAAGATTTCCCTCTTGCTCGTAAGATGCTTTGAGTAGATTACAAAAATCATCATTATCACCGGGCATGCCGCTTGTATGGGAAAGAAGTTGCTCGAGAGTAACAGCTCGTACTTTTGAGTCCATTTTGTCAGCAATTTCTGGGAAAATTTCGGCTATAGTTGAGTGCCAATTCATTTTCCCTTCTTCAACCATTATGGCGGCAAGAAGCGCCGTCATAGCTTTAGTGTCAGAACCTATATGAAAAGGATCGTTAATGGTTACTGGTATGTTCGAGCCAAATTTACGTACACCAACAGCACCAGAGAAGATGATTTCACCATTCTTTACTACTGCAGCACCGATAGCAGGTAAATTGAAATCACTAAGATAAGGTTTTAGTATCAGATTAAGAGAATTTTGTCCCTTTGCAGTCCCTGGATTTAAAAGGACACATATCATCAGTAGGCCAATGGATAAACAGGATCGAGTTTTTATCATGGTTGATTATCTCCAGAACTGTATGCTGAAAACACTTAAACTTCTATACCCTCTTGGATCTTGACCAATTAAACAACATGGGTCAAGGGCAGACTTGACCCTATTTCTTTGTTCCTTCGATTTATGGTCAATAATGTTATATTTTAACCAGAAAAACAAATAATTTTAAAGGAGAATCTTATTGACTGCCATAATTAATCCATAATATTAGATTATACAAAATCTGGAATCCTTCAAAACATTGAATGCATGAATCACATAGCGAAAGTCGTTGCTATTTTTTCAACGTTCACAGTTGATACTTATCATCAATGGCAGTACAGAATCGCAGGGATGGATTATTACTGTTTCAGGGAGAGAGCTTTGAAAAATGTTCAATTTTGCTCAAGTTCAAGGAAGGCGACCAATTTTAAAAGTAGGAATACATTGAGTATTTCGAGGCTTAAAATTTGAGACTGACGCAGTAATTGGGCAAAAGGGGAAGTTTTGCAAAGGTCTCAGGGAGGAATGGAGATGGGAATATGGCTGCGCAGGGTATGTGCACTGGGATTGATCTCACTTGGCATGGCGTTGATTTTTCTGCCTTTCAATGAGACCCGCTCGGGGATTGTTGAAAAGGAATCGGTTTCTTTACAGAAAGCGGAATTGCTCAACCTGGATGAGATAGATACTCAATTTCCAGGGGTGGAGATCACAGACATTACCGGTCCTGAACTGAATCCCGATGACTATCCCGATCTCTGGAGGGTATTTATGGATCTGGGTGAAGACTGGACCAGTGACTCCGGTGATCTGAATGAGTGGAAGAGGTTTCAGAATTCTGTCCTGAAAGGGATATCAAAAGCCCGCCTCGTTGTTTTCAGGGAGGGTTTAGTTTCCGCTACAATCGGTAAAGATAAAAAAGCAGGGAAAGATGCTCCTGAAACCGCCCTCTTCTCTTATCTGGGTCGATACAATCCCAATATCAAAGAACTCACAGAATCGGATCTGACCGATTATCCTGCAATAACCCGTGTCGTAAAGCGCCTTGATGCCAGTGGCACAGGGGATATTGGTTCGGCTACGATATCAAAAAATGAATGGGATCGGATGGTGGACCGGTACTTGGAGCCGCTCGTTGATTCCCAGACATTCAACTTCAAGGGCACCTTCTACGAACCCGAGTTTGGCTGGGATGCCATTAAAATGGAGGGCAGGATTTCCGGCCTTCGAATAACATTGAAGGTACTTGGAGTTATATCGCTACTGATTGGATTTCTGCTCCTGAGGAGGCTCTATTTTCGAAAGGCTGGGATTATGGTTAACCCCCGAGGAATTGCCATCTTTTACGATGTGATAACACTGCTCGTTGCCATACCTTCCGCCTACATGATCATAAACACTGTTTTGTCAAAGACGATGTATATTCCTCCGATCATTGATGATGATTACATGCGGCTCATGGGCATTTTTCTCTTCTGTGCCGGTATCCCGATCCTCTCACTTTTTACCAGCCGATTTACGTCGCAGAGTGTGGAAATTGATTCGGAAGGAATCCATGTAGACAGTCTGGGTGAAAAATGCTCCATTAGGTGGGACTCTCTTGACTCGATGGACTTCTCCGACGAATATGTCCTTGTGTTCCGATTGGGAATACCAATTCCGAGACAGCTTCAGAAACGCCTCACGCTGGAGAGTAAGACAGGACAGCGTGTGATTATCAACGAACCTCAATTGAAATCGATTAAGAGGCAAATCGCTTTGAGATTTGAGCAACATGCACCTAATCACTTGAGAGACGAAATAAAGCAGCTCCTGGCAACGTGGTGAGCCTCAGAGGGTGCACCCATTACGCCTCTAACAGATGTCTCATTCTCGAAAAATGGGGTCAAGGACAGACCCAATTTTTTGCTCGGGGGGTAATATGTCAAGCAGATGGTATATTCCTTTCAGAAGCACCTAATCTGTCCCGCAGCCGCCGTTAGTTAGCGGCAGTCGGGTTCAGCCTGTTAAAAACAACTAAGAATTTTTTCAATCGTCTTTACACAAACCGGGTCCCATTTGGTTCCGGAATTTTTATTAAGAATACCTAAGGCTACTTCCTTTGTCATACTTTTCTGATAGGGACGATCCGTGGTCATCGCATCATAGCTGTCTGCTACAGCCAGAATTTTAGCACCTAAAGGGATTTCAACATCATTGATGCCACGGGGATAG
>Ga0222665_1000678_pt1 | contig 18773 bp, 15 predicted proteins | sample AntAcemetagen653_FD_179853 | JGI IMG/M metagenome (GOLD analysis project Ga0222665, IMG submission 179853) | Saline water microbial communities from Ace Lake, Antarctica - #653 | ecosystem: Environmental > Aquatic > Non-marine Saline and Alkaline > Saline | place: Antarctica: Ace Lake...
CTTTCCATTTTAGATAAATACTACCGTCTTTTGAAGCATCGGGGAACAGTATTACATTTCTACCTCTTAAAGGTATCACTTTTTCTTTATTTAAATTTTCGACTCCACCAGTTGCCAACCAAAGTAAATCAGGAAGGAAAACACTTGCAATAATTGCTGTTTTTTCGCTTTCGACAATGCCAATCGTTTTGCCTGGAAATTGGCTTAATAAATGCTCACCAAAAAGACATTGCTTGAGATTGAAATTATTAATATTTAATACGGAATGAACCCAGTTATTATGGTTTTTAATACGGTGGCCGTTGTTATCGTACTTGATTAGTTTGCCTGTTCTTACTTTGTAATTGCTATCAATCTGCCAAAAAATTGTTGTTCCACCATTATAACGAGAGGAAGTTCCAATATTATACGTATTTATTGCCTGATCAACCTGTTCGGTGCTAAGTATGGAATATAGAAATTTCAGAAGGTTGTTATTTTTATACTCTTTTAGGGATGCTTTAAAAATTGAATGGGAGATATAGCTTGGCTCTATAGCTTTGCTCAGTATTTCTGGTAGTGAGTTTGACCCCTCTGTCCGCCTGAGGCGGACATCTCCCCAATTGGGGAGAATTACCCCACTATCTCCGTGGGAGGGGAGAGAAAGGTTTTGTTGGAAGTATTGTTTTGGGGTGAAGTGGTAGCCGCATTTATCTACACGGTTACATTTACCTACCTCATCATCCAATACTTCACCAGTTTCAGTTGATACATATTTACTGAATTGATAAGGTTTTTTGCATGCAGGGCACGTATAACGTGAATTGCGTCCTGTATATGGCTGTAATGTGTATTGGTATTTGTTCATATTTTTTTTATTGCAGATAGTTTAGGAAACGGAGGAAACGCTGTTATATACGATTTATGATACTGTTATACAGGTACATAACCTATTATCTTTACCGTTTCCATCGTTTCCAATATCAATTGTTACTTCTTTTTGTTCAGCCATTTATGAATAGTACCTTTATGATTTTCATTACCAAAGATTATTTTAGATATCTCACCGTAACTTTTATCCTCTTTAAATAGCATCGCTGCCAGACTTTTTTTCTCCGGTTGGCCATCGAGGTAATCATAAACTGTTTTTGCATGTTTTTCGAGACGATCAACCACTCTCAATGCATTATAAAAATCAGTATCATTACATTTGATTGAATTATTCAGAGTACCATTTTCATGAGCTCGAAGTGCAGTAAAAATCATCATTATTCTGAATGCAATAATCCCTAACCTATTTGCTGTACCACTCATGGAGATATCGACTTCAGCAATCAGTTTACTTTTTCTTTCATCAAATAATTTAATAAATTTCTGCTGTTGCTGATCAGTTAACCAGAACCAAATTGGAGTTTCCAATTGATTTAATTCATTAAACAAATCATTAAAAAGGATACCTGAATTTTCAAAATACTGTTGGTACTCTTTTTTTCTATCATCAAATACATTAATGAATTTATTATTTTGTTTTAACTCGTAGAAAAGGAAACGACTGTATAGGCCGTTTTCAATTGAAGGAATGAGGGTTTTTAACTGATTGAATGTACTGGATAAAACAACAGATATTTCGGGATTATTAATCTCGATTAGCTCGTTGTTCATTCGCCTGAACAAGCTAATTGTTTCGTGGTGAAATCCTTGCCGTAATGTGTCAGAAAATCCACCATAATCTTGTTTTAATGCATCAGCAAGCGTATCGCCTTCGCTTTCAAATAATATACCTTTACCATTGTTTTCCTCAAGCAATTGATAAACCCCACTTTTTGAATTGTTAGCAGGGATGAAAAGCATTAAAGTAGCTGGTTTATTAGGTTTTTCAGGAGGTATGGCATCAGCATCCTTACTTTTATTATATTCCTTTAAATGCTTTTTGTATTCTTCCAAATCCTTTAGGTATTCAACCAAAAGCCTTTTTGCTTCATCACGTTTTTCCTCGTGTATATGTTTTCCAAGTGCTCTGGCATAATCTAAACTACCTTTACCACCACCATAGCCTGCCAATACATATACAAATAGATTGGGGGCAATCCATTTACCAGAATATAAAGCTTTTATATTTGGGAGTAACCCACTAATAACACCAATTGCACCAATTAAGAAAACTTCTTTTTCAGTTTCGTCAACAAGGAAATCACATGGCTTTTTAAGCATGTTTGGTAATTCACTTATTATTGATTCAATGGAGAAACCGTTGATATGATCTTGTAGGCCGTTAAGGAAATTATCATTTATCATAATACATTCCTTTCCATACATATAACATTTGATGGAGTTTTCCACTTATATGCTAATTTATATTGTTTAATTCGGGGTTTTTTTGTAACTTTGCTTTCATTAATTTTCACGCAGTTATTGCCCGTTATGCTTACCGGCTTACGGGCTTTTTCATTCTTTTTCATATCCTAATATTTTGAAATTGTAATTTTATAATTACACCAAAACCATAAATACATACTATTAATTATCACTATTTTCCTGTGTAATGTTTTTCTAAATGCCGTTCAATGTCTGATGCTTTGAAATAGATTTTACCACCTATTTTGCTATAATGAAGTATCTTGTTGTCCCTGTAAGATTGAAGAGTTCTTATGGAGATTTTAAGAAGTTGGCACACTTCCTGTATATCGAACCAGGTATCTTCTAATGGGTTAATTTTTGAGATTCTTTTAATGCTACCTTCAATTGCATCAATCTTATTGATTAATTGCTGGTAGGCTTCGGTTGTAATTGTTATGACTTGCATGTTTGTAAAATTTGATGTTAACGAAATAATTATGATGCAAAACTACGTCAGCAACTACATGCAAAGCAATACTGTAATGATGATAATAAATTAGATGCACTACTATTATCATAATTTAACAAACTAAATATCAGGCATATAATACACTTTTAAAAATTAAATATGATGATAGATGATTTAGGAAATAATGGGAAAGTCATATAAAAAAGAGGGCTACTAAAAATAAAACAAATACTTTTTGTTTTTCGTTAGATATTTAGTTGTAAAAAAAAGCGAGTAGCTTATCTCTTTAAAGAGCCTCTGATAATAATACTGAAAAATATTCTGTTTTGTGGGGATATCTTTTTGATGAATAAGAAAATCTAGCCAGATGATCCTTATCAAATTGTTTTCCATCTTTGTTCGAAAAAACAAACCTAACCAGTTGATAATACTTACTACTTAATTTATTTGTATTTCTGCTTTGAAAATTATAGTCAACAATTAATTTTTCATTTATAACAAGTGCATGCAGAAAATTGAATATGGAAGAGTAATCAGGTGTTGTTTTGTTCCTAGATGAGGGATTAAGCCAAATTATATTGATAGGTTCTGTTATTTCATTACCTGAGAAAGCCAACTGGAAGGAAGTTAAATCACAATCTATGATACTATTACTCATCATTTTATTATATAGCTTTTCCAACTCATTATTGATTCTAATTTTTTTTTCTTCTTGTAAAATAGTATGTTCTGATTTTAATATCCACTTAAATGCTTTTACTTTTTCAGGTTCTTTGTTGACTTTGTTTTTAGTACCAGTTAACTTACTAATATGCATTTTAAACTCAGATTCCATGAATTCTATAAGAGGTTTTACTAATTCATTTTGGAGATCATATTGGATTTGCTTTTTAGTAATTTCCTCATAAAAATTATTAAAATTCAATTCATACAATTGAACTTCATTATACTTGCTAACATTTTCAGGTTTGCTACCAATTGTTTCGTCAAAAAGTTTGAGTAAATCACTATAATTATAGATTATGTATTTGTTAAATATTTCATTTGAATCTTCTATCATGTGATCATGCAAAGATTCTTTTATTCTTGCTAATTCAGCAGTAAAAAATCTTTTATAACCTTCATAGATTCTAATGTAATTTGATTGTTTTTTTAGAATAGGGCTAAGAGTTATCATACCTGTATTACTGAATAATCTAGTACTGCTGCCTGACTTCTGCAGTTCTTTATCCAGATACTCTTGGCCTACCAGTTTTTTAATTTCATTTAATTCCTGGTACATAGAAACGTTTTTCACAAATATACTAAATTAGCATTTCAGTTGCTCTAGAATGCGTTAGAATAATTCAAAATGCTAAATATTGTTAGAAATAATAATTGCAATTTAAATAAAAATATTGTATCTTTACAACTGCAAAAGTGTTCATTGAAGTGTAATGTAATGCGGTAAATACGGTGGTTTAGTCGGTGGACTGAATGTTTGCATATTGTTACTTTACTTTGTTTATAGTGTATGTAGGGTGTTGGTTCGTGAGCCTCCAGCTCCACAATAAAAAAACGTAACACGAAGTGTTTGGCAATGAGTAAAAATATAAATTAAGCTTGCTTAAATGAAATATTTTTACGAGTTGACAAGCGAGTATAGCGAGTAAGGTTTTTTATTGTACCCACCCCAAATAGGATCAATGAAATTAATCCCTCCAGCTCCACAATAAAAACACATAAACCCATAGGGTATGACAATAAGAGAGTACTGTTAGTCAAACTCGTTTGTTCAAACAGAACTTTCTTGTTGGCACAGTGAGCACAGCGATTATAAGTCTTATTGTTACTCCCCCTCCCTTTTGGGATCAATGAAATTAATTAATTCGTTTTTCGAAATAACCACAATAAAACTCCCCGCCGCAAGCGGACGGATTATCAATAGGAAAATATTTTCAAATTCGCCCCAAGGGGCGTGGAATAAGACCCTTAAGATCCCTCGGCTTACGCTTGGGATTAGTTCGGCTATATGATTTTGTTTTGTAAAATCATAGTCTCACTGATTCAAATTCTTATCTTTGTGAAATGGATACAGTTGTATGGATTGGATTGTCGATTGCAATATTTGCCGGATTTTTAACCTTAACAAAAAAAAATATAACCGTGTCAGACAGGCTACTTGCCGGCTGGTTGTTTTTGCTTGCCTTCGACTACGGGAATATTGGTATTACTAATTTGTATCTTGACTTTGCAGTTATACCATCTTCATTTTTTTTATTTAATCCTGCATTTTATTTGTATTCAAAATCGTTAACAAATAAGAAATTCAAACTTAAATGGAGCCAGCTTTTACATCTTTTCCCTTATGTTTTCTTCGACTTATGTAATCACTTTTTTAGTATTTCAGTTAGAGTTGACAATTTTTTTGCAGTAGACAGCATGCTTTGGCTAAGGCTGTTATTTGCAATTTCATTTATCATTTCTCTACTTACATATTCTACACTAAGTATTGTAGCAGTACACAAACATCGTATTTTTCTGAAAAATGAATTTTCAAATATTGATAAAAATCAGAAGTTGAGTTGGTTGTTGTTTATTGTAATTTCCTATTCTGTTTACATTATTACGGCAACGGTTCTTGGTGTTTTAGGATTTCTCAATAATAGTCTTGAAATTTCAAGCATCTACAATTATGTTGCCACCTTAATATTAACTTTTGTACTGGGATTTTATGGTATTCGTCAGGATGAAATTTTCACTCGCGAAATCGAAAAACCAATAGTACATGAAAAATACCAACAATCAATGCTTTCTGATGAAAAAAAAGAAAAGATAAAAGAAGACCTTCTTAAATATTTTGAAACTCAAAAGCCATTTTTTAATTCAGAATTGAATATGCAAGCTTTAAGCGAAAAACTGGGAATTCCAAAATATCAAATAACAGAAGTATTGAATACCGTAATCGGGAAAAATTTCTTTCAGTTTGTAAACGAATTTCGTGTTGAAGCAATAAAGCAAAAACTAGCAGATCCAAATAACAATAAATTCTCACTTGAAGCTATTGGTTACGATTGTGGTTTTAGCAGCAAATCGTCATTTTTTTCGGTTTTTAAAAACATTAGCGGACAAACACCAATGCAGTTTAAAAACTCCCATTCCTAACAAAATATTTTCTCTTTTATCTAATTACCATTAGTCCAGAAAAAACAAATACAAAGTCTGCACAAATTTTTCTTGTCCTAATTTTAAAAACAAAACCTTGATTACATCGCATGGTTTTAACATTGCTGACAATATTCTCAGCTTATTATGTTAAAACAATTTTCATATCTGATAATTCCAATATTGATGATTCCATCATTCTCAAACTCACAATCGTTATTTGAACGTAAAATTGGAATCACTGAAAATAACAAATTAGGATTGGAGATTTCTGGATATACAAGGGCTTCAGCATTTGGTTTGAGCCAACAATACGACTACTCATCTGTTTTCGCCGAATTTTGTTTAGTTGCTAAACTAGCATACAAAAATACATTTCTGTTTACCGATTTAAGATTTCGCTCAGGAGTAAATTTCGATGAAAGATATTCTCTAATTCAGATAAAGGAAGTTTTTGCAGGCTATGAATCCAACAAACTCGATTTATATCTGGGAAATCAAATAATAAGTTGGGGCCGAACCGATGGTTTCAATCCCACCAACAATATTACTCCAAACGATTATTTCTTTTTAAGTGCCGATAATTACGATCAGAAATTAGCCAATTTCATGCTGAGAACAAAAATTCACATCAACTCCAAAATCGACATTGAATTAATTGGAATACCAATTTACGCACCATCAATATATCGTTTCGATCTTTTTGACTTTAGAGATTATGTAGATTTTGGCCCTATTATTTTACCTGAAAATACTTTCAATAATTCTACCATTGCTACACGCTTAAACTTTGAATACTCACAAATTGGCTTTTCCCTGTCCTACTTTAGAGGTTGGGATCCATTTTATGGTTTTAATATTCAATCCATCGATTTGGATAATTTACAAATAACAAATTCCCCAACTCCATATTTTAAAAGTTCCTTTGGTGGAGATATGTCACTATTGTTAGGTTCATGGATTATCAGAACCGAGTTTGCATACAATAAAACCAATAATTACATCGAAAACATGCAAACTCCTAATCCCAATATTAATTATGTTTTTGGACTGGAACACAAATTTTTCGGTATTCAGACAATTCTGCAATTTATCGGTTTTCATACACTTCATTTCAAAAATTTACAAGTTCCCATAATTTATGATCCAAGCAATGCGATTGAACAAATACAATATGCAGAAGATATGATTTTGTATGAATCGGAAATCTTTAACAGGAAAATATTCCATCAACAAAAAAGAAATAATTATGCACTTTCGCTGATGCTGAATAAAGGTTTTGCATACAATACCTTGAACATTGAACTTAATGGTTATTACAATTTAACTTCCGAAGAAATAATGATTAACACCAAATTAGTATGGAAAATAAATGACGCTCTTGAGGCTTCCCTTGGAGGAAATTATTTCACAGGACCCAAAAAATCGGTTTTTCATTATTCAGGTCCAATACTCTCGGGTATTTTCATCCAGTTAAAGGCTTCCTTTTAAAACAATATTTAAATGAAAAGTGAATTATTCATATTAAAATACAAATGGCTGATAATTGGCCTAACTGCCCTTTTGGTAATTGTAAGCATTATTCCATTAAAAAATATTACCATCAATCCCGATTTGCTTAGTTACCTGCCCGAGAGCATGCCTTCAAAAATAAACAACGACAAAATAGAACAAGCATTTGGAAAAAGTGATCCTTTAATTATTGTTTTTAAGACAGTTGATATTCTCAATAAAGCAAGTTTGGAAAGACTGAAATCGATTAGTGCTGAATTCAACCAAATGCCCGACTTCGACAATGTAATGTCGCTTTTCGATGCAAAAAATATTGTTGGCAATCAGGGCAGCATGATTGTGGAAAAAGTAATTAAGAAGATTCCTGAATCTCAAACAGAAAAAGAATTATTAAGGAAAGAAATAAAAGCAAATGATCTGATTTACAAAACCATTGTTTCGGAAGACTTTAAATACACTTTAATTTTATTGAATTCCATAAGTAATAAAACCGACAGCGAATTGATGGCTGCAATAAATGAAGTATTGAACAAATATCCAGGCAATGAGGAAGTTTACATCAACGGACAAGTATTTATGAGAGCCGAAGCCAGCGACAAAATCACAAGAGACTTAGGTATTCTTCTTCCAATTGGACTTTTGGTAATGGCTTTCTTTCTGTGGGTTTCGTTTAAAGAAAAGAGAGGAGTATTCCTCCCAACTCTTGTTGTAACTATTTCCATTTTAGTTTCCATGGCATTAATACCTCTTTTTGGCTGGCAATTGAGCATAATTGGAATTCTAATTCCCATAATGATGATTGCAATTGCCAACGATTATGGAATTCATTTCATCATAAAATATCAGGAATTAAATGCGAAACATCCTGAATTAAGTATGAAGCAAATTTCAGAAAAAGCCATAACTTACCTTAAAAAACCGGTTTTGGTTACCGGAATAACAACCATTGTAGGCATTGGTGGGCTTATTACACATATTATGCTACCCGCCAAACAAGTTGGTGTGGTTTCGGTAATAGGTATTGCTGTTGCCGTAGTACTCAGTCTTACTTTTATTCCTGCACTATCATCAGTTTTAAAAAAGGGCAAGATCCACAATGGATTTAAAAAAAACGGCAACAATCCGCTTAATAAAATACTTGCCCTACTGGCAAATAGAATTACCAAATATCCACGAATTGTAATTTATATTTTTGCTTGTTTTTTAGTTCTCTCCGGCATTGGAATCAGCAGATTTAAAATAGCATCGGATTTCAATAATATTCTACCCGGCAAGCACTCATTCAATAAAGCATTAAATATTGCAAATGAACACTTTGGAGGAACAAAAACCATTAGTATTGTTTTTGAAGGAGATATGAAGAATCCGGAAATTCTAAAGAGGATGGATTTTTATGAATCAGAACTTAAGAAAACCCCTGAAATAGGAAGTGTTACTTCCATTGCATCGATTATAAAAATAATGAGTAAGGCAATTAATGAGCCAGGAGATAAATTTTATAATAAGATTCCCGACTCACGTCAGGCGGTTGCTCAATATCTTGAACTCTATGCCATGAGTGGAGATCCTGAAGATCTAGAAGATTTTGTGGATTTCGATTATTCAAAGGGAATTTTACAAATTCAATATCAGGCCATCGACATTGAAACCATGAACCGTATTACAGGAAAAATTGAAACTATTACCTCAAACGACAAGAATATTGAAGTAATTGGTGGAATGAGTCTGATTGAAAAAGAACTAAGTGAGGCAATTGCCACAGGACAAAAACATTCGCTATTATTCGCATTTTTTGCCATTCTGATTATTCTTATGATTATTTTCAGAAGCAAAGTTGCTGGCTTTATTGGAAGTATTCCTCTTCTTTTTGCATTAATATGCATATTTGGCCTTATGGGATGGATGGGTATTGAGTTAAACATAGTAACAGCAATGCTTTCTTCAATTTCCATTGGACTGGGTGTTGACTACACCATTCATATTTTTTGGAGAATAAAATCAGAATTGAAGATCGGGAAATCATATTCAGAAGCAATAACTACGAGTTTAATGACTACGGGAAGGGGCATTACCATAAATGCTCTTTCAGTAATTGTAGGTTTTGCAATACTCCTATTTTCGGCATTTCCCATAATTCAGTCATTTGCCTTTCTTATAATTATTTCAATATTTTTCTGCTTGATTTCTGCCTTAATATTAGTACCGGCAATTTGCATTCTTGGCAAACCAAAATTTCTTAAAACTAAAAACTAAAGTCATGAAACTAAAAAGTATTCTACTTCTACTATGTATTTCTTTAATTATCCCACAGTTAAGTTCGCAAACAGCAAAAGATATTTGCAAAAATTACAGAGAGTTAACTGATTTTGAGAGTCACGAAATGAGTTCCACCTTAAAAATAATAAATGCTAAAGGCAGAGAGCGTATTCGTGAAATTGTTATGGCAAGCAATCAGTTTGGTAAAACTAAAAAGACCATTATTAAATTTATTTCACCTGCGGATGTCAGAGGTGTTTCAATGTTGATTTTTGACCAGAAATATGAAGAAGATATGATGTGGATTTATATGCCTGCTTTAGGTAAAACCCGTCGCATTGTAAGCAATGAAAAAAGCAATAACTTTATGGGGTCAGAATTTACCAATGCCGATATGAGCAAACCGAATATGAATGATTTTGACTACAAATTCCTTTCATCAGAAAATTATGATGGAAAAATATGTTGGAAAATTGAGACGATTTCTATTCTGGAAAATAATGATTTGGGATATTCAAAACAAATTAGCTGGATTGAGAAGTCGACAAATCTATGTTGCAAAGTTGAATATTACGATAATAATGATAATCATTTCAAAACACTTCTAATTGAAGACTACCAGAAACAATTGAATGGAAAATATTTGGCATTACACATTATGATGGAAAACCATAAAAACAAAAGAAAATCTCAAATTCAGATTACAAACGTGCAAACAATTTCAGAAATTAATGAAACTTCTTTTAGTCCTGCAATTTTAGAAAAATGGTAATTTTAGGTTTTAATATTCAATAATACTCATTTATCAAAATTAATCAATAAACTACCCCGCCTCAAGCGGTTGGGGTATCAACGAAGGAATTTTTTATTATGTCGCCCCAAGAGACGGGGAACCTGACTGCCGTCAGGCAAGTTATGACCCTTGATATCCTTCGACTGCACTCAAGATCCCTACCTGTACTGCTAGTTTAGGCAGGCAGGAGTTCGACTAAATAATTTTAGTTAATTATCGCTTCTTAAATTAGAGTCTCACTGATTTATACCAATCACCCACTACTTATACTCCTTGAGTAGAACCAATACAAATTATCAATTCTTGTAGAAATACATACACTTCAGGATTGTAAAACCGGTTTATAGTAATAATTTTGGCGAATAGTAATCTATGAAAATATTTCTAATATGAACAAAAATATCAATATTGTTTCTGCCGAAGAAGCTGTTAAAGTTATAAAATCGGGAGATAGAATTCATATACACAGTGTGGCATGTGCGCCTCAAAAACTTATAGCTGCCATGTGTGAACGTGGAAGACAAAAGGAGTTTAATAATGTCACCATTCAGCATTTGCACATTGAAGGACTCGCTCCATATTCTTCTCCTGAATTTGAAGGTATATTTCAGCTTGAATCATTTTTCGTTGGACAAAATGTACGAAAAGACACACAGGCCGGATATGCTGATTACATCCCTGTTTTTCTTCAGGAAACACAACGTTTAATTCGTGAAGGTTACACAAAAGTTAATGTGGCCATGGTTCAGGTTTCACCTCCTGACAGACATGGGTATGTTTCACTTGGCACTTCCGTAGATGCTACTCTGGCAGCCGTTCAAACTGCTGACACTGTAATTGCAGTTATAAACCCGAATATGCCCCGTGCCTTTGGTGATGCTCTCTTTAACATGAGCCATATTCATATTTTTTGTGAAGATAATACTCCACTTATTGAAGCGATTTTTGGAGAACCCAATAAAACTGAGGTAGCAATAGGAAAAAATGTTGCTGAACTTATTGAAGATGGGGCTACTTTACAAATGGGTATTGGAGCTATTCCTAATGCGGTTCTTGCGCAGCTCAACAATCATAAAAACCTTGGAATCCATACTGAGATGTTTGCCGATGGAATACTGCCACTTGTTGAAAGTGGAGTTGTAAATGGGCGTAAAAAAGGCATTGATGTAGGTAAAATGACCTCGACATTTTTAATGGGCAGTAAAAAACTTTACGACTTTGTTGACGACAATCCAGGGGTTGTAATGAAAGATGTTAGCTACACAAACGATATTAATATGATTGGCAGAAATCCAAAGGTTACCGCCATTAATTCTGCTATCCAGGTTGACATAACAGGCCAGGTATGCTCCGATTCAATTGGTACTAAATTCTATTCAGGTGTGGGTGGACAAATTGATTTTATTCGTGGTGCATCGATGAGCCCAGGAGGAAAGCCAATAATTGCAATGCCATCAGTAACTCCTCGAGGTGTAAGCAAAATAGCATCAGTATTAAATCTTGGTGCAGGTGTAGTTACCACACGTTCAAATATGCATTGGGTTGTAACTGAATATGGGGCTGTGAATTTATATGGCAAAACTTTACAGGACAGATCGAAATTACTAATAGGTATAGCACATCCCGATCACAGGGAATCGCTTGACAGAGATGCTTTTAAGCGCTTTGGACCTCATTATTATTTTGTGAAGGAAAGCAATATTTAATAACTGCACATCCAATATCATACAATAACACATAGTAAAAAACACTATTTTTGCGCCAACTTTTTACGCAAATAAATTAGCGCAAAAAATGTGATGGTTACTGCAACTATCAGGTCCCGTAGTTCAATGGATAGAATGTGAGATTCCGGTTCTCATGATCCGAGTTCGAATCTCGGCGGGATCACAGGTGAATGGAAAGTCTGATTACACTAAAGGTGGGTTGGACTTTTTGTTTTATAGCATTCGCAAACTTGTTTGCAAGATTGATATAAAATAAAAAGGACTAATGAGCGTAGCGAAAGGACTTTTCATTTTCACAATGGAGCCCCTAGGGTTCAATGAAATTAATCCCGTCGGGATCACTTTTACACAAATATTGTAAAACATAAACCGCTTAAATCATTGTTTATGAGCGGTTTATTATTTTTACCCTTCCAAAATATATCAAATATTGCAGTCTAAAAGGGTCTAAATCGAGACCCCCTTGTAAAAAATGCTAGGGGGGTCTCGATTGGTTATAATATGTTGATAAACAATGATAAACATAGCTTTTTTTGCTTGTTAATCTGCCTCCATCTTCGTATATTTATTGTCTAATCGAGACCCCCTTACGTCTCAAAAAACTAATGTATCATGGAACATTCTATGCAAATTTCGTTTCAAATTAAAAAAAGTAAGATTAACAAAAAAGGTCTGGTGCCTATCTACATGCGTGTTACCATTGATGGTAACAGACTGGAACTATCAACAAACCGTCGTATTAATCCTTCTTTATGGGATAGCAATTTATGTCAAGCATTAGGAACAAGCGACGAAACCGTAATACTAAACAACTACCTAAACAGCCTTAGAACAAAAGTACAGTGACAATATAACCCCCATCTAGCGCTTCTAGCAAAGCCTGTGCGAAAGAGTATCTTGTGCCTTACTAAAAACCCCCCTCGTACTCGTTTAGCATATCACAACGAGAATACTATAATATCTGCAATACGTGCTCACCTTATTCTTAACAGGCATAAATTTGCCAAATTTTCTTTTAACTCCCTCAATATATCCAATACCGAACCATCATCAAGCGTACTAACTAAATAACCCTCATTAAATCTATTTACTCTAATAAATGTTGTCAGCAAAACAACAATTGAATTAGGCTTTTTGTTTTATTTTTTGAAGGGTATGTATAATCAATATGTGATTGAAAAAAAGTGTTGTAATGATCCTGTTAATATTTTAAATATATTAGTGCAATATTTTGTGCGATTTTATTTATGAATAAAAAATTGAACTAGACACAATTTAAGAATATGAAGACCCAGACATCCGCTAGTAACAACTACTATTTTTTAATTCTTACTGTTTCATTTCTATTTATGTGTTTTAGCTGCAAGATTAAATCTAAAGTCCCGGTTATTCCAAAAGAAAAAAGTATTGCTAGTAATCAAAGTATTGTTGACTCTATAATAAAAGACATTGATGGTAATTCATATTCAACAATTCAAATTGGAGATCAACTTTGGATGCAATCGAACCTGAGAACCACCAGGTATAATAATGGAAAGCATATTACACATGCGACAATTAATGAAAATTTAAGCAATCCCAATCGGGAGGGAATGGTCATTAATGACAGTTTAAAAAATAATTATGGAAGCCATTACAACTTTTATGCAATAATTGAAGGCAGTTTATGCCCTGAAGGTTGGCACATACCAAGTAATGATGAGTGGTTAAAGATGATTGATTTTTTTGGAGGAGAATGTAATCTGGAATTTTTGTCTCAATTTAATACAGATATCAATTTCTATTCTGAAATGGGAGGAATTGTTATTCCTGAAAATTTACTTAACCATTTGTCAGAATATGGTGAAACCGGTTATTGGTGGACTTCTTCCAATATTGGTAGAAACACTGCTACCTATTATCAACTTAGTAAAGGTGATACTTGCATACACAAAAGTGGAGCTAAGGAGAATAATTTTCTTTCTGTAAGATGTGTAAAAGACGGCCCATAATAAAAGAATTATACAGTTTGTAAGAAAAAGCATAAACTCATTAATAATAAAAGCCAATTGTAATGAAAAAGACTTTTTTTAATAAAACAATTCCAGTTCTGATAGTTTATTTCTTCTCTGTAATAATACTTCAGGCCCAGTCCAACAACTCATACTTGAAAGAAGGCGACCCTGTTCCCCAATGGCTAATAAATGAACAAGCAACCTATAACGAAGTAAAACAAAAGTTTATTGATCATTATGGAGAAGATAAGGAAAACTGGCCTGTATTTATTCAAGAAAGTGAGAAACTCTTTGAGCAATTTCAAGAGTTTAATAGTAAGCAAAAAAATCCACATCACCCCAAATACTCAAAGTTCTTCAATAATGAACTAAAACTGGGGCATGATGAAACAAAAAGTTTGTCATATAGAGAATCACATGCAAATTCTTATAGAAACTACGCAATTGTAACAGAATATATAACGATTCTGTACACATACGGAAGCAACTCTTGGACGGTAATTGAACATGAGGGATCACCAAAACTAAAGTCCTATCTTAATGTTGACAGTACTGATGGGATATTGCCGCTAATTTTATATACTTATGTTTCAAAATTTAGTTATGGGAAAAAAAATACTTCAATTTGCCCTATTGGAATGCTTGATTGGTATTTTGAAGATATTTTTCCAGTTATTGATTTACTTTATCAGCAGGATGAATTATCTGAATTAGTTAAAACCTTGAAATCAATTCAAGTCCATATTAAAAAGCTGATAGATAACCATGATTTTGTTAAGGCCGAAATCTGGACTAAATCTACTCAAGAATTTATCAGATTTTATCATTTTAATCATTTGAAACCCAAATTATCCGATGAGTTTTACGAACATCATTTATGGAATAATTTCAAATATATAGAAGAAAAGCAAAAAGAAGCCATTGAGCAATTTAATACGGTATTCTCTAATAATCTTGCAAATAATCTGGGAGGACTATCATTTACCCTAAATTATTACGGAAATGAATATTGGAGTCCTAAGAATACAACTGTAGGTGAATTAGTTTTTGATACAGATGGGTCGAACCTGATAATACTAAATAAAGAATTTATTAAAGAATATGAAGAACATAATAGTGAATATTTAGGACACAGTTATAAAGTAGAAGGGAACTTTCATGAGGTTACAAAAGGCATTAATATCATTCCTTTTACAGATATTTTTAATTATTCTGAAGTTCTCATTGATAACGGTAATTCTATTATTTTTTACGGAATTGATGATAGTGTTCATGGCAACAACATTAATGATAAGGGGCATTTTATAGTTGGCGAGCAAGGATATTTATTTGCAATATCTGAAAGATGTACCAATGGTTTGAACTATGCCTATAAAATCCCACCATTAACTTACTTTGGTTTAACTCCATATTCTGTTACTTGGGTACACAATTTTCCTTTTGAAGAAAAAGTAACACACCGCATTCAACAATTGATAACATATGCATTTATTAAAACGGTTGATGAAGTACTCAATAATGTTACAGTTGTTCCCCAAATACATGGGATGAAGTATAAAAGGAAAAGACGCACAAGAGTTGCAATTGCGGCTACCTCTACTCCAAGAGAGGTTAAAACAGATGGAAAATCAACCACAGAAATAATTGCTACCCTGTTTGAATATACTCCGGGTACAGATCTTCCATCAGTCCCTGTTGCGGGGAAGAATATTTCATTCTCAATTAATGAACAATACGGAATTACACCGGGTATAATTAATACATCAACAGTGGTTACGAATATAAACGGGCAAGCAAAAATCATTTTTACATCACCAACAGGTGAAGCATTACAACAATCTGATAAGCTAATTAATGCGGCCACTGTTAATGTAGTATGTAACGAATTAAATGTGGAAGAATTAGCATATGTCTCTTTTGCATCTGATAAAGGTAAAGTAAGAGTCGATCCTCCTTTTATGGGTTTTATATCCAATGAGGGAATAGTGCCTCCTGACTCCAGATTCCCTGCTTTAATTACTGTAAACCTAGAAGATGACCGGTTACAACCAATGCCAAACACTAAAGTTGATGTTAAAATTGTAAGCGATAAGCCACTAGGTAAAATAAGAAGTGATAATGGACAAGAGGGTATTAGTCTAAATCTTGTATCTGACTCAAGAGGTGATCTGGAGTTTCAATACTTCTATGCCGCTGAAAACCCTCCCGACAAACCAATAACTGAGGTTATCGAAATAAAAACATCTGAAATGGCTGTACCACTTAGGGCATATGTTACCATTGGATTAAACTTGGTTTTTGAGGTAGTTGAAAATGCTTATGAAGGAAAAGGAATAGTAAATGCAGGTGAGAAAATACCTTTGCGCATTAGAATTAAAGATATATGGTATCCAGAAATTGATTTGGCACCAATATTAACCTATTGGGGTACTGACGATAAAGCAGGAAATACAAGTCTTGATGTTAAGCTGGAAATTGAAAAAATAAGCACTGTTCCAAAGTATTTGGTTGATCAAATAAAACTTGAGAACTACCCGGAAGAACCCTTTATCCATAATATGAACGTTAGATCCTTTAAGGATAAAAAAGTATATAACATGCTTTGGCTACCTGGATATTCATTAGAAGATTATAAGGGGTATCCAAGAATAACTCCAACTACTGTTGGAAACCATTATTATGAAGCAAAGGTGACATTGATTGACAGTAACGGTGAAGAAGTTTTTAGTTCCAACCATCCATCAAGAAAGGCTTTATTTAACATTCAAACCGGATTAGCTGCTGATGAAATGCAAATATTTTTTATTAGCAATCCATTTAAACCCCAAACCAGAGAAGGCAAGCTTCTTGCTACAGCATTGGATGTAATGGGTTTTGGTGCAATCCTTTCTGTTACCAATGCACTATACATGATAAATAATGGTGATACTGAGGGATTGTATAATGCTTTATTTTCGGAAGTAAAAGGGGTGATTATTAAGAAGGTTGGGGATAGGTCAGCATATAATGAGTTAGCTGTGGATCTTTATTCAGGAATGGCCCTGGCAGAGAAAGTGGGCTTTGAAATAATGAAAGACCAAACCGGTACATTATCACAAATGGAAGAATCAATATTCAAGAGTCTATACACTTCATTTGATTGGAAAAAGGGTCAAATTGTAATACTATATGGTGATGGTAACCAAGTTTTGATGGAAGACAAAGAAGAATCAACAGAAGAAAAAGAGCTGAATAAAGTAAAGTCGGTTTTTAACCTCAACGATCCTATTTCGAATAATAGCGGCAATGATAACCCAGATAAACTTTTAGCAGCTATTGAAAATAATAAAAATGTAATTCCGGCTATTGAAAACAAATATATCAGGGATGAAAATAGAAGTACAGCTTCCATAAAGTCAGGTAACATTAGTGTATACATTATCCCTGCCAATATGAAAGTTCAGGCCAAAAATGGTGTTTTGAAGAGGTATTAAAACTAAATAGACAATAATATTCTTATGGTTGAAATCAAATTATCACTACCAGAAAACAGCATATAATATGGCCACTTGTTATCAAATTATTAAAGATGATTCTTGCATAAATATAAGTGGAGCAAAAGAAAGTGATTTTCAGTCTGTAAGATGTGTAGTAGATAGCCCACACTTAAATAAATATTCACCTAAGTAGGAAAAGCATGAACTTATTCAATATAAAAAATGGTAATTTGGTATTTTAAGTCGGCATAACCGTTGCAAATCATCTTTAATCTGGTTCGAAAAATGTCCTCTTGGGATCACTTTTAATCAACACGAAAGGCTGTATATCGTTGATATACAGCCTTTTTATTTTTATAAGGTACAATATAGATACAACTAATCAAAAGCTTTATCATTTTAATAATGTAAATTATTTAAAATAGACTATAACAGGCATATATATCTCAATATGGATTTTATTTGGTCTTAAACCTATTTTGATCAAAAAAACCGTCTATACCCCAACATCCTTCCATCATATCCTTTGAATTACTAATTTAGAATCGAAATAAATTATATTTCAATCCAATTTGACTAAAAACATATCTAATTAAATTATATATTTACAATCGCGTAAAAATGACAATAACAACAGCTAATACACCCAATATTGCTATGTCACACGTTTTAAAGCATTTGAAAAGGTCTACAACAGCGGGTATAATGCAGATAAGTACCATGGACTGGTGTTTATTTAGTAGTTAGCTGCAATGGAGGATAATTCATACCATCTAGACTGATTCACAGGAAATTAGGGGTGCTAAGTATGACAGAGCTGACATTGTAAAACTTTGAAGATTAGAATGATTATATTCTAATCAAAAATTGTTTTACAATGTACTAAATATCAACGACAAAGTCAAGTTTTTTTTATGGAAAATAGATTTGATCATTATCTACATTCTAAAAGCGCGCAAGCTCGAAAAAACGGCGGGCGTGGGCAGGCCTTTGCGGGGGGATAGCATCGTTATTTCTTGATTTTTTGGTTACTTTTTTATCAAGAAAAAAGTTACAAGAAATAAAATGCCGGATATCATTTTGAGA
>Ga0222665_1000681_pt1 | contig 18735 bp, 15 predicted proteins | sample AntAcemetagen653_FD_179853 | JGI IMG/M metagenome (GOLD analysis project Ga0222665, IMG submission 179853) | Saline water microbial communities from Ace Lake, Antarctica - #653 | ecosystem: Environmental > Aquatic > Non-marine Saline and Alkaline > Saline | place: Antarctica: Ace Lake...
ATATATGGTGGAGCACAAAAAAACCTTGCTCCTGCCGGAGTAACTTTTGTTATAATCAGAGATGATATTCTTGGTAAAGTTGACAGAAAAATTCCAACTATGTTGAACTACCAAACTCACATCGATAAAGAATCAATGTTCAACACACCTCCTTGTTTACCCATTTTTGCTGCCCTTCAAACATTGAAATGGCTTAAAGCAAATGGCGGAATTGAAGCAATGGAAAAAATCAATCTTGAAAAAGCCGGGATTTTATACGATGAAATCGACAGAAATCCATTGTTCAAAGGTACGGTAAACAAAGAAGACCGTTCGGTGATGAATATTTGTTTTGTAATGAACCAAGGTTATGAAGAATTTGAAAAAGAATTCTTTGAATTTGCTTCTGCAAAAGGTATGGTTGGAATAAAGGGCCACAGATCAGTTGGCGGTTTCAGAGCATCGACTTATAATGCAATGCCAAAATCAAGTATTGAACTACTTGTTGAAACTATGAAAGAGTTTGAAATAATGAAATTATAAATTTATCTAAAAAATTATATAAAAATGGCAAAAGTATTAATAGCAACCGAAAAACCCTTCGCACCGGCAGCGGTTAGCGAAATCACTAAAATTTTCGAAAAAGCTAATTATGAAGTTATCTTACTTGAAAAATATACCGATCAATCGGATTTTTTGAAAGCAGTTAAAGATGTTGATGCTTTAATTATCAGAAGCGACAAAGCTAACAGAGAAGTTATTCAAGCCGCCGATAATCTTAAAATAATTGTCAGAGCAGGGGCCGGATACGATAATATCGACCTTGAGGCTGCTAACGAAAAAGGAATTGTTGCAATGAACACACCCGGACAAAACTCAAATGCCGTAGCCGAACTTGCTATAGGGATGATGGTTTATCTGGCAAGAAATCAATTTAACGGAAAAGCAGGAACCGAATTAAAAGGTAAGAAACTTGGAATTCATGCTTATGGAAATGTTGGAAAATATGTTGCTCAAATTGCAAAAGGATTTGGAATGGAAGTTTTTGCTTTCGATCCGTTTATTCCTAAAGAAGAAATTGAAAACGACAGAGTAACAGCTTTGGATTCAAGCGAAGAACTTTACAAAAACTGTCAATATATTTCTTTACATATACCGGCAAATGAAAAAACTAAAGGATCAATAAACTATGATCTTTTGAAAATTATGCCTTTGAATGCGACTCTCGTTAACACAGCAAGAAAAGAGGTGATTTGTGAAGAATCATTGTTAAAAATATTTGCCGATAGGCCGGATTTCAAATATATTTCTGATATAGCTCCGAATTGCAAAGATGAAATTGCCGAAAAATTTGAAGGAAGATTTTTCTTTACACCTAAAAAAATGGGTGCACAAACTTCAGAAGCTAATATAAATTCAGGTATTGCATCAGCAAATCAAATTATCAATTTTCTTGAAAAAGGTGATACTACTTTTCAGGTCAATAAATAAACTAAAAAAATGGAAAACCAAGTTGAAAGTCAAACCGAAAAAACATATACATTTTTCAGATTTGAAGATTTGAGGATTTATCATAAATCAATTGAATATATTGAAATGGTTAATGATAACACAGAATTATTTCCTGATAATGAAGCCGATGGATTAAAGACAAAGTTGATTGAAACGTCTCAGTCAATTACCCTAAAAATTGCCGAAGGTTCATCGAGAAATAAAACTCAATTTATTCATTTCTTAAAATTAGCTAAAAGTTCTGTTCGTGAATGCCTTATTTATACTACTTTGGCAAAAAACCGACAATATATTTCTCAAATTGCCGAAGAAGAATCAAGGAATATACTAATGGAGATGACTAAGATGATTGGTGCATTAATTAGCTCTTTGCAAAGAAGTGCAACCAGAGAACCTAATCATAATAATTATCCTAATCAGCCTTCTAATAATAATCATTCTAATAATTCAGAGTATAACGAATATTAGTTTAATTTTTTTAGAAAAAATATTGGATAATAATTAAATAAATGATCTTTTTGCAAAATTAATGACCTAAAAGGTTTTAATTGTTGGAGAATTTATTGTGTATAAATAATTACAAAAATAAACCTTGTAATTTTCTTATTCTATTAAAAATTTAAAATCGAAATAAAATGGCAATACTAAAAGCATTTAAAGGACTACGGCCACCAAAAAAAATTGCTAAGGATTTAGCATCAAGGCCATACGACGTACTTAATTCAGAAGAAGCACGTGAAGAAGCAAAGGGTAATAAGTATTCCTTATTGCATATTATAAAACCCGAAATTGATTTACCCGAAGATGTAGATATTCATTCTGAGGCCGTTTATGACAAGGCAAAAGAAAACTTTGAGAAATTCAAGAAAGAAAATTACCTTATTCAAGATGAGGATGCTAATCTATACATCTATGCTCAAACCATGAACGGTAAAACTCAGTACGGAATAGTTGGTTGTGCAGCAGTTGATGATTATTTAAATGAAATAATCAAAAAACATGAACTTACCCGGAAAGACAAGGAAGAAGATCGAATGAAACATGTTCGCATCACAAATGCAAATATGGAACCTGTTTTTTTCACCTATCCGGCTGTTAAAGAAATTGATGAAATTGTTGGTGAATTTGTTAATGCTAATCAGCCTGTTTATGACTTTACGGCTGACGATGGATTTGGACATCATTTCTGGGTTATAAATGATAAAGAAATAATTAAAAAAATTATTGATCTTTTTTCAACAGTTCCTTACACTTACGTTGCTGATGGCCATCATCGTACTGCCGCCGCCGCATTAGTAGGAAACGAAAAACGCAAAAATAATCCAAATCATACAGGAAATGAAGAATATAATTTCTTTCTTGCTGTTCATTTTCCCGATAATCAGTTAACAATTATCGACTACAATAGAGTTGTTACTGATTTAAATAATCTATCACATGAGGAGTTATTTCAAAAACTCAAAAAAGTATTTGAAATAAAAGAAACAGGTACTGAAATTTACAAACCCAACCAGCTACATAACTTCAGTATGTATCTTGACGGAAAATGGTATTCTATGACTGCAAAGAAAGGAACTTATAATGATAGCGATCCTATTGGAGTTCTTGATGTTACAATTCTTTCTAAATTAGTTCTTGATAATATTCTCGGGGTCAAAGACCTTAGAACAGACAAACGAGTTGATTTTGTTGGAGGGATCAGAGGCCTTGGCGAATTGAAACATAGAGTTGACAATGGTGAAATGAAAGTTGCCTTTGCTTTATATCCGGTTTCAATGAAACAATTAATTGATATTGCTGATACTGGAAATATTATGCCACCAAAAACAACTTGGTTTGAACCTAAATTAAGAAGTGGTTTGGTTGTTCACAGCCTTGATTAGAGTCAATCCGAAAAGTTTAAATATCTGTTTAAAAAAAACTATTAAAACGCTTATTATCAAATCTGGATTTTAAGCGTTTTTTTACAAATTCTGAATTTTCTGAAATAACTCCGGTAGTCTTTTAATAAGTACTAATTCTCTCCATTTTTTCCTGGCTTCTATTGCAGGTGTACCAAAATATGTTTTTCCACTTTCAAGAGAACTGCCTACGCTTGAAGTGGCCAAAATTATTGCACCCTCTCCAATTACTAAATCTTTATCAATAGTTACTCTTCCCCACAGAATTACATCATCTTCAATTTTAGTAACCCCAGCAATTGCCGAATGCGCCCCTATCAAACAATTTTTACCAATTTCTGTGTCATGGCCAACCTGAATATGGTTGTCCAACTTTGTACCCTTTCCGATTTTAGTATCACCTGTAACGCCCTTATCTATTGAAGATAAGCTTCCAATTTCAACATCATCGGCTATTATTACTCTCCCACAGGACTCAAATTTCTTATACGCATCCTTCCTTCTCTGAAAATAAAAAGCATCGGCACCAATAACAGAATTGGAATGAATAATAACATTATCACCGATAACACTATGGTCGTAAATGCTAACATTTGCATGTATCAAGCAGTTATTTCCGATTTTTACATTATTACCGATAAAGACACCCGGTTGAATTATTGTCCCCTCCCCTATTTCGGATTTTTTGCTGATCGGATGATCACATTTATCAAATTTTCTGAATTTCTGTATCAAAGATAAAAAGTCAATAAACGGATCTTTTGAAATTAATAATGCTTTCCCTTCAGGACACTCTACCACCTTATTAATTAATATTATGGTAGCCTTTGATTCTAAAGCTTTATTATAATATTTTGGATGATCGACAAAAGTAATATCTCCAGGTTGAACCATATGTATTTCATTCAGGCCTGAAACTTTAAAGTCAGGATCACCAATAAATTCGCAATTGATGATTTCAGCGACTTCTTTTAGTTTTAAAGAAGGATTAAATTGCATCTATAAAATTGATTATTATTAATTTACTATTTATAATTGAATATTGCTTAGCGTTCACAATTTGAATCTTATATTAATATTTTTTTTCTAATTTTAATTTCGTTGCCCTGAGAACTATTATCAAATTCTTTAAAGTGCATACTAATTTATAAGATAAACTGGCATTTTTCATTTCTTGGTTCACATTTTTTCTTGCATTTCAAAACCTTATTTTATTTCAAATAACCTTAGTAGAATGAAATATTTAACTCTAATACAAAACTAATTAATCTAATGAAAATAATGTAATAAGGTTTTTGGAAAGTGGCTGCTGTTTTTTTACTAAGGTTAAAAGCATAAATATAAGGTTTTTATAAAATCTAATAAAAGAGTAAATTAAAATATGCCATAAATGAAAAATGCCAAAAAACTTATTCTTTAACTCGCTCAGAATAGCCTCCCGAACGTGTATCAACTTTTATTTTTTCACCTGTGTTGATAAACAAAGGAACTTTAACAATTGCACCTGTTTCAACTTTAGCATCTTTAAAAGTGTTGGTTGCCGTATTTCCTCTTTCACCGGGCTCGGTATATGTGACTTCCAGGACAACATAAGCAGGCATATCGCAAGTTAAGGGTGTTTCCGTATCGGCATGAAACAGAATTTCAACATCTTGACCCTCTTTTAATAAAGCCGGAGCAGAAATTATATCTTCATCGATAAAAGTTTGTTCAAATGTTTCTGAGTTCATAAAATGATATGCCGTATCATCTCTATATAAATATTGGTATTTTCGTCTTTCAACTCTGGCGACATCAATTTTTACGCCTGCTGTAAAAGTATTTGGAATAACTTTTCCGGTTTTTAAGTTTTTTAATTTTGTTCTTACAAACGCAGGCCCTTTCCCAGGTTTTACATGCTGGAATTCTACGATTGTATATAGATCATTGTTAAACATAAGACATAAACCATTTTTGAAATCAGAAGTGGAAGCCATAAGAAATATATTTTATTAATTTTGATTTTTTCGGCAAAGATAAATTAAATTTTGAATACCCTCAGTATTTCACATAGAGCCTTTTTTTGTATTTCAAAATCTTATTTTAATTCAAATAACCTTAGTAGCATGAAATGTTTACCCCGAACACAAACCTTATTACCTTATTAGCCAGTTGAATATAAGACAATAAGGTTATTGGCAAGGGAAAGTTGTTTTTCTTACTGAAGTTAAAAGCTTAAATATAAGGGTTTTATAAAATCTAATAAAAGTGTAAGCTAAGATATGCTATGAATGAAAAATACCGAAAAATGCCCTTTTATATTGAGTTTTTATTGGGTTAATACGTTTTTTACAATAATTAATGTGTGTTTCTTTCCGGCTGATGTTTAATTTATTACGATTGTTCCGGTCTTTGGTATCTCGAATATCCCTTCATTATTCCCCTTGTTGATAGGGAGATAAATGATAGAATTTCATCACGTTCGGCAGTCGCCGGTACCTCGGCTTCAATTATTGAAACTGCTTGAGATACATTATAGCCTCTTAAATAAATTATTCTGTAAATTTCTTGAATTCCATTAATTTTCTCGCTCGAAAAACCCCTTCTTCTTAAACCTATCGAATTAATTCCTACATATGATAATGGTTCGCGAGCTCCTTTGGTAAAAGGCGGTACATCTTTTCGAGCCATTCCACCTCCCGAAATCATGGCATGCACTCCTATATTTACAAACTGATGAACCGCAGCCAAACCACCTATAATTGCCCAGTCATCAATTCTCACATGTCCGGCAAGAGTAGCCGCATTAGCAAGAATACAATTATTTCCAATTATACAATCATGGGCAACATGTACATATGCCATTAAAAGGCAATTGTTTCCGATTATTGTTTCGTAATTTGCTTTTGTCCCGCGATTGATAGTAACAAATTCACGGATAATTACATTATTACCAATTTTAACTAATGTGTCTTCACCTCTATATTTTAAATCTTGAGGAACTGCCGAAATTACGGCTCCTGGAAAAATTTTACAATTTTTACCGATTCTGGAGCCTTCCATAATCGTAACATGAGAGCCTATCCAAGTTCCTTCATCAATTTCTACATTTCTTTCAATATTTACAAAAGGTTCTATTACAACATTGTTTGCGACTTTTGCCTGCGGATTTACGTATGCTAATGGTTGATTCATTTATTTTTTTAAAAATTTGCTAACACAAAAAGTTAACAAGGATTAAACATTTATTTTTTAACAATTTGTGCCATCATTTCGGCTTCCATCGCAATATTTTCCCCTACCGAAGCTACTCCTCTCATGTGACAGATACCCCTTCTTATAGGAGAAATTAATTTCAAATCAAATATTATTGTATCTCCCGGAACAACTTTTTGCCGAAATCTTACATTATTGATTTTCAAAAATAGTGTTAGATAATTATCAGGGTTTGGGACATTGCTTAATAATAATATCCCACCGGTTTGAGCCATAGCTTCAATCTGAAGTACGCCCGGCATTATAGGTTCATCAGGAAAATGTCCAACGAAATAATTTTCGTTCATGCTTACGTTTTTCAACCCAACTACATAGTCTTCACCCATTTCCAAAATCCTATCAATCAAAAGAAATGGTGGCCGATGCGGAAGGATTTTCATTATTTGATTGATATCATATAAAGGCGCTTTGTTTAAATCAAATTGACGAACTTTTGTCATTTTATTTTTTTTATTATTGTTATTATTATATTGCTTTTTAATAAGTTTTGCGAACTCAACATTTGAATAATGTCCGGGTTTTTTAGCATAAATTTTCCCCTTAATAGGTTTACCGACCAAAGTCAGATCGCCAATAACGTCCAACAATTTATGCCTCGCCGGTTCATTTTCAAAATGAAGTTCGAGATTATTTAAAATTCCTCCTTCGCAAATCTTTACTTTTGGTTTTTGAAACAAGTCAGCCAGACGATCTAATTCCTTTTGAGAAACTTTTCTATTTACGAAAACAATCGCATTATTCAAATCTCCACCTTTAATCAAATTATTATTAAGAAGATATTCAAGCTCATGCAAAAATACAAAAGTACGGCATTTTGCTATTTCCTTTTCAAATTCATCTAAGCAATTTAAGTATGCGTTTTGTTTCTTTAAAATATCTGATCCGTAATCAATATCTATTTCAAGGCTATAAGAATTATGTGGGATAGCAACTAACTCTATATCATTCTTTTCATCATAATAACGGATTTCAGAATCAATATGAATAAATTCTCTTTCGGCATCTTGTTCAACGACAACAGCCTTTTTTAAGGCTTCAACAAAATGCCTTGAACTGCCATCCATTATTGGAGTTTCTATTTGATTTATTTCTATAATTATATTATCAATTCCAAAACTTGAAACGGCGGCCAAAACATGCTCAACAGTATAAATAAGTATGTTGTTTTCTCCAATTGTTGTTCCCCTTGAAGTGTCAACTACATTTTCAACAATTGCTTCTATTGCCGGTTTTCCATCAATGTCGATTCTATAAAAAATAATTCCTGAATTTATATCAGCAGGTTTGAAAGTCAATGTACCGTATTCTCCAGTATGCAGGCCCGAACCGGAGATTGAAACTTCGTTTTTTATTGTTTTCTGTTTTTCTATCATAGAATTGATTACAAAAATAATATATTTATAAAAACATGGACAAAATTAAAAAAATTGCTTTGATATGCTCTGTAAAAAAAAGTCAGGAATAAAATTATTTATTCTCCAGTTTTTCAATCCTCTCCACAATATTTCCAAGATTCCTGAAATGAATATATGAGTGCATATATTTTTTGACCTCAAAAGCCGGCGAACCCTGAACGATGCTTCCCTTTTTCAAAATATTTTTTGACAAACCTGATTGAGCTGCAATTTTCACTTCATCAGCGATAATTAAATGCCCGATAATTCCAACCTGTCCTCCGATCATGCAATTCTTTCCTATTTTTGTCGAACCTGAAACACCGGTTTGTGAAGCAATTACAGTGTTTTCACCAATTTCAACATTATGAGCGATCTGAATCAAATTATCCAACTTAACTCCTTTTCTGATAATTGTTGAACCCAGAGTTGCACGGTCGATAGTTGTATTTGAACCAATTTCAACATTGTCTTCAATAATAACATTCCCGATTTGAGCTATCTTTTTGTAATTATTATCACTTTGAGGAGCAAATCCAAAACCATCGCTACCAATCACAACACCGGCGTGAATTGTACAATTTTTTCCAATTACACATTCCGAATAAATTTTTACTCCTGCAAACAGAGTCGTATGCTCACCGACTTTGACATTATCACCAATATAGGTTTGCGGATAAATTTTTGCATTATCACCAATTATCACATTTTCTCCAATAGAAACAAAATCTCCAATATAAGCATCTATTCCAATTTTTGCAGAATCAGCAATGGAAGCCATTTTTGAGATTCCGGTTTTATTTAATTTTATTTGATTATAAAACTCAAGTAACTGAGCAAATGCCGTATATGGATCATCAACTTTAATTAAAGTTGTGTTAATCGGTTTTTCGGGCTTAAAAGTTTTGGCAACAATAACTGCTGATGCCAGTGTTGAATAAATAAATTTCTTATATTTTGGATTTGCCAGAAAACTTAATGATCCTTCTTCCCCCTCTTCGATTTTCGACAGTTTATTCAATTTTACATTTTGGTTTCCTTCCACCTCGCCTTTTAATAATTCGGCAATTTTTTGAGCCGTAAATTCCATGTTTCTCGATTAATTTATTTCTGCAATTTTCAAAAAGCAAATTTAATTGTTTTTGGATAGCAAATAAAATATTTTGTTACAGGCTTTGATAATACCGAGATATTTAGTTGATCGGAGGCTTCGGCAATGTCACAAATTTTCCCATCCTTATAAAGAATTTTAATCTTCCCACCATGAGGATCATAGGCATAGTTTGATGTAATATCCGAAAATACAAAATATTCAATTTCATCATCTTTGATATTAAATTTCTTAGCAGTTTGAATTCTAATTTTATGCAAATATTCTTCCGAAAATTTCTCGTTTTGCAATTCAATTTTGAACAAACGACGATAGACAAGGCTTTTGCTCAATTCCGATAAAATTATATCAGGATGATTACACCATACTTTTAATGATGTAAAAACATCGTAGTCATCAAGTTGAGAAAATTTATCTAGCAGAGTCTTATCATTTAAAAAATCGTTTTTTGTAAAATTATTTTTGAGGAATAATTTAAAAACCGGAGTTGCAAAAAGATTTTCACCGTTTTCGCTAAGAATTTTTGCTCTTTTTAAAACTTTCATCAACATATATTCAGCAGCAAGAACGGTTTTATGCAAATAAACCTGCCAAAACATCAGTCGCCGTGCAATTATGAATTTTTCAATTGAATAGATCCCTTTCACCTCAACAACAAGCTCATCATCATCAACATCAAGCATTTTTATTATGCGATCAGTACTAACAATTCCTTCGTAAACCCCTGTAAAATAACTATCTCTTTTCAGGTAATCAAGCCTGTCAACATCAAGTTGACTTGAAATCAGTTGATGAAGAAACTTTTTCTTGTAAGTATTTTTAAAAATTTCGATGGCAAGGCTCAATTTTCCATAAAAAATTTCATTAAGCCTGTCCATAAAAATTTCGGAAAGATTTTCGTGGCTCGTTTCAAAAATAATTGATTTTTCGAGAGTGTGAGAATAAGGCCCATGGCCAATATCGTGGAGAAGAATTGCGATGGTGGCAGCTTCGGCTTCATTATCCGTTATTTCTTTTCCTTTCATTCGCAGAACATTTATTGCCTGAGTCATCAAATACATTGCCCCAATTGCATGATGAAACCTTGTGTGCAAAGCTCCCGGATAAACTAAATGAGTTAAAGCAGTTTGCTTTATCCTTCTTAATCTCTGAAAATATGGATGTTCAATTATCTCAAAAACAATATTATCAGGAATTGTAATAAATCCGTAAACAGGATCATTAAATATTTTTCTTTGGGGAGTCAGATTAGGATTATTAGCTTTTCTTTCGTCGGTTTCTAAATACATTTCAAACAATTTTAATATAAAATTCTCGTTTTAATTGACAAATAAATCAAAGATTAGAAAAAGCATTTTAGTTTTTATTATTGTTAAATAATTGTCAAAAAACTATATTTCAATAATACGATTTTTTCTAAATATGGTTTTTCTTTTTAATAATTAACTGTTTTAAAATATAAAAATAATAAATGGACAATATACAAATTTTATGGGCTGATGATGAAATTGATTTACTAAAACCTCATATAATTTTTCTAGAGCAAAAAGGATATTCGGTTCAGACAGCAACAAGTGGTGACGAAGCTCTTGAATTTTTAATATCAAAAACCTTCGACATAATTTTTTTAGATGAAAACATGCCGGGCCTTTCAGGTATCGAAACACTTATAAAAATAAAAGATAACCATCCAAATATTCCGGTTATTATGATAACAAAAAGCGAGGAAGAGTCTATCATGGAGGAGGCTATCGGGTCAAAGATTTCCGATTATTTGATCAAACCTGTTAACCCTAACCAAATTCTGCTTTGTTTGAAAAAAAATCTTGAAAACAAAAAACTTGTTAGTGAAAAGACCACTCATGCTTATCAACAAGAATTTAGGAATATTGGGATGGAAATTGGAAATCATCTTAATTATAAAGAATGGGTTGATATTTATAAGAAAATTATAAAATGGGAAATTGAGCTTGAACTATCGAACGATGAGGGAATTAGAGAAATTCTTAAAATGCAAAAAGACGAAGCTAATCAGGTTTTTTCCAAATTTATTGAAAAAAGGTATATTGATTGGTTGAATTTAACAAGCGGCGAACGTCCGGTTTTATCTCATACTTTGGTCAGAGAAAAGATTCTTCCACATGTTACTGATAATACAACAACATTTGTAATTCTGATTGATAATCTAAGATATGATCAATGGAAAGTTATTCAACCCATTATCGAAGAATATTTTCATGTTGAGTCCGATGAAATATTTTTCAGCATTCTCCCCACTACAACCCAATATTCACGAAATGCAATTTTTTCAGGTTTAATGCCTACTGAAATTGAAAAAAAATATCCGAAATATTGGAAATATGAGCAAGAAGAAGGAACAAAAAACCAATATGAAAATGAATTATTGACTGAGCAGTTGAAACGCTTTGGCAAAGATATTAAACATTCTTACACAAAAATTCTTACTCTTTCGGTTGGAAAGCGTTTGCTTGAAAACATTCACAACCTCATGCAAAATCAGTTGAACTTTATTGTTTATAATTTTGTTGATATGCTTTCTCATGCAAGAACCGAAATGGAAATAATTCGTGAACTTGCCGATGATGATCCTGCCTATCGTTCTCTAACTCTCTCATGGTTTGAGCATTCATCCTTATTGGAAATTATTAAATTCATAGCCTCAAAAAAAGCTAAGCTTATAATTACATCTGACCACGGCTCAATCAGGGTGAATAATCCCGTTAGAATTGTCGGAGATAAAAACACTAACACCAACCTAAGATATAAATGCGGTAGAAACCTCAATTTCAACAAAAAAGATGTCTTCGATGTTCGTGATCCAAAGAAAGCCTATCTTCCTCAAACTAATGTTAGCACATCTTTCGTATTTTGTAAAAAAAATGATTTTTTCGCCTATCCGAATAATTTTAATTATTATTCAAATTATTACAAAAACACTTTTCAACATGGGGGCGTTTCGATGGAGGAACTTATGATTCCGATAATTTCCTTGAAGGCAAAATAAATTCTTATATTTGATTTTTGGTGAGGAATAGAATTAACAAGCTAATGAATCATCGATATAAAATATTTTGTCATGGAAAAATCATTTGTTTGTAAATCTTTGGATGACTTAGGTCAAATTGCAAACCTAATTCTCGAAAATTTTTCACAATATCGTGTTTTTGCTTTCTATGGTAAAATGGGTGTCGGAAAAACTACATTAATAAAATATATTTGTAAAAAATTAGATGTTGAAGATAATGTAGTAAGCCCCTCTTTTTCTATCATAAACGAATATAAAACTATATCCGATGAGAGTGTGTTTCATTTTGATTTCTACAGAATAAAAAACCTTGTCGAAGCATTTGATATCGGCTATGAGGATTATTTTTACGGTGATTCATTTTGCTTTATTGAATGGCCCGAAAAAATCGAAGAACTTTTACCTGAAAATTTCGTATATGTGCATATTGAAGAAAATGAAAATGACAATAGTCGTATTATAAAGTTAAGCGATTAGTATTGGTTTAACTAATAATTTGCAGGCATGAAGCAATTAAATAATTTAATCCTCAGAATATTATGACTAATAGTAAGAGTAAATTTTTACATCCTTCACATTTTGAACGATACCTGCCTCAGGAAGAAATGCTTGAAACTAAGAAGAAACAAAGTAATCTTGTTATCGGACTTCCAAAAGAGGCTTCTGAAAATGAGCACAGGGTTTGTTTGGTTCCCGATGCTGTCGGATTATTAGTTCAAAACGGTCATAGAGTTTTAATAGAAACAAATGCCGGAAAAGAAGCAAATTTTTCGGATTTTGAGTATAGTGATGCAGGTGGAGAAATCATTAAAAATCATGATGAAATTTTCAAGGCAGATATTATTGTAAAAGTAAGCCCACTTAATTTAGATGAAATAAATTGCCTAAAATCAAGGCAAACAGTATTTTCTAAACTGGAAATACCCAACCAAAATAAAGAATATTTTAAACGATTGACTGAGAAAAAAACTACGGCAATTGCGAATGAATTTATTAAAGATCAAGCAGGTTCATTTCCTGTTGTTCAGTCGATAAGTGAAATTGCCGGAAATTATTCCATAATTATTGCTTCCGATTATTTAAGCAACGCCAAATTTGGCCAAGGAATATTGTTAGGTGGAGTTCCCGGTATAAACCCCGCTGAAGTAGTAATTTTAGGAGCCGGAACTGCCGGTGAAAATGCTGCTCGAGCAGCTTTAGGCCTTGGAGCATTCGTTAAAGTTTTTGATATTTCAATTTCGCGGCTTAGAAAACTGCAAACAAAATTAAATAACAAAATCTATACTTCTGTTTTTCAACCAAGCATTTTAAGAAAATCTTTAAAAACCGCCGATGTAGTTATAGGAGCAATCAGATCAAATGAATGTAAAGCCCCACACATCGTTTCCGAAGAAATAGTGAAAGAAATGAAAGCAGGATCAATTATTATTGACCTTAGCATAGATAATGGAGGCTGTTTTGAAACCTCAGAATTAAGAACACATAAAGACCCTGTTTTTATCAAGCATAATGTTACTCATTACTGTGTTCCAAACATTTGTTCACGAATACCACAAACTTCATCAATTGCTTTAAGCAATTTTCTGACTCCTTTGCTAATTAAAATAGGCGAAGAAGGCGGAGTTAATAATTTAATTAAAAAGGATTTTGGACTCAGAAACGGAGTTTATTTGTATAATGGTAAAGTTGTAAAACAATTTATCAGCAATCAATTCAATATGCCTTTTCAAAATATTGACCTGCTCTTTGATACTTTGCCGGGTTAAAGTGTAAACCCAAGTCAAAAGTTGTGAACAATTACGGATTACTTTTTCAAGCACGATCTTGCTTCTTTTGAAGAACATACTTTTCCTTCGTTGAAATAATTTTCATGATTTGCAATTATTTTATTCAATTTGTAGTAATAATTTACCATTATACCGGCAGATTGTTTTAATCCTTTTTCCGAGGTGTCGCCAAGCCAATTAATTCGTTGCATTTTTGCACCGTTCATCAGATGAAAATGAGCAACAGGATCGAATGCAATATTATTCCTTTTCTTAACATTTATCAGGTAGTGGGCACATAACCTCATCAAAGGTTTTTGGAGTTCATTTGAAAGGTCTTTGTTTTCGTTCCATTTTGTATCTAAAATACCGAGTAATATATTTTTGATTTGTTTTGATTTTGCGAACTTCTGAAGATTTTTTATTTCACTCTCTTTAATCAATTCTACATAGTTTTTGGAAGGGAGATTTTTTAGCCATTCGGTAAATTTGGGAATTGGCGATAGGGTTGAAAATTTTTTAAGATTTGAGAATTCTGCCGATAACTCTTTTACAACTCTTTTGATTAAAAAACTCCCAAAACTAATTCCCTTTAATCCCTTTTGAGTACTTGAAATCGAATAAAAAATTGCGGAATCAGCTATGCTCGGGTCATGTGGAGGAATATTTCGATCTAAAAGAACTTGAATATTGTTTGGTATTCCGTGTACAAGAGCAATTTCAATGAAAATCAAAGGGTCGTGTGGCATTTTGTTATGAAAAAATGCAAATATTTTTCTATTGGTTTGAAGCCTGTGTTTTAAATCGTTCCAAGAAAATATTTCGTGAACAGCTTCATATTCCATTAGTTTTTCGAGAAGAATTGCAGGTGAGTTCCATGTAATTTCCTTCAAATCTAAAAGGTTAATATCAAAATAAGTAACTAAGAGATCCTTAATATCGGCATCAAGTTTTCTTAATCGAGGCATTGTTGAAATTAACGGTATAAGGTCACGGCGCATATCTTTCAGAAAAAGAAAACCGTTGGGCAATGTAACAAGTTGCCTTAATATTTTTACTCGTGGAGGTACAAGAGCCTTGCTTAACTCAAGTTCGGCATTGATTCGTTCATTTTCTCCTTTTGATGTTTTAAGAGTATTGATCTTCTCATTCAAAAGATTCGTATTAATATCAAAATCACGTGCAAGTATTCTAAGAAATTTGCTTTTGCCTTTGTCCGTCAAATTTATATAAATAATACCTAAATGAATGATCTTTGATTTTACTGAGATTTCTCCACCTCTTGCATTTACACAATCTTCCAATAAATTTCTAAGGATTTCTTCATCACTTTTGGGCAGGTCAGGCCTAATTTTTAGAGCGGAATTACCTGATTCATTCCAAACATTAATTATTTTATTTATGGTTTGCCCGCTAATACCTACAATCGAATCATAAAGTTTATCATAATGCCCTTTGTTTCGTGAAAATATTTTCATTTATTAGATTTCTTTCAAAAAAAAATTATTGTTAAAGATACAACTATTTTTACTTATTGTGAGGCATCTTGTTTTTGCTGGCTAAATAATCACTAATTATTGTAATTTAGCATAAATATTAATATTTGAATTAAGGCAAATGAGAAATGAAGGAAACAGATTAAATTGGATTTATTCTTTTATTCCCCTATTTCATTTAGTAATTTTAAAATTAAAAAGTATAATATGAACCGACAACTATTGAATCATAGATTATTGTTTTTTATTATTTTAAATGTTCTGTTTATCAACTCTTTATTTTCTTCCGAAAATCAACGAAATATAAATCTTGTTGACTGTATTTTTCAAAACAGGGGAGAGATTTATTTTAAATTTAAAATTAATTCAATAAATAAAATTGTCAGTTTAACAAATGTAATTTCGATAGATAATGTTGATAAAAACATCGTTTTTGCTTATGCCAATAAACTTGAATTTCAGGAATTTTTAAACCTTGATTTCGATTTTGAGGTTTTGCCTTCTCCAGGTAAAAAAATTATTCCAAAAATGTTAAATACCTTTAATAAAGAGACTTTATATGATTGGGATTATTATCCTACTTATGAATTATATCTCGAAATGATGGATGCTTATCAAACCGAATACCCTGATTTTTGTTCAATTCTAAACATCGGATATTCGGTTGATGGCAGAAAACTTTTGTTTGCAAAAATATCATCAAATGTAAATATTGATGCAAAAAAACCGAGGTTTATGTACACTTCAACAATGCATGGTGACGAAACTGTTGGATATGTTTTAATGCTCAGATTAATTGATTATTTGCTTTCAAATTATGAAAATGATGATAGAATTAAAAACATGCTTGATACTATCGAAATTTGGATAAATCCGCTGGCAAATCCTGATGGGACTTACGCAGGTGGAAATTCGAGTGTTTACGGGGCAACAAGATCTAATGCAAATAATATTGATCTAAACAGAAATTATCCTGACCCGGAAGCCGGACCCCATCCTGATGGAAATCAATGGCAGCCTGAAACTATGGCTTTTATGAATTTAGCTGATAGCCTTCATTTTGTTATATCCGCTAATCTTCATTCGGGGATTGAAGTTGCAAACTATCCTTGGGATACATGGGAAAGATTAACTGCAGATGACCAATGGTGGCAATATGTTTGCCGTGAATATGCTGATACAGCACAGTTTTTTAGCCCAACAAATTATTTTACTGATAAAAACAATGGAATTACAAATGGTTATGCTTGGTACACAATGAAAGGAGGCAGGCAGGATTATATGAATTATTTTCATAATTGCAGAGAATTTACTCTGGAATCATCAGACATTAAAATTATGCCTGCCTACCAATTAGATAACTATTGGAACTATAATTATCGATCTTTATTAAATTATATTGAACAAGTTAATTTTGGATTTCATGGAGTCATTACCGACTCAATTTCCGGTGAGCCTTTGGAAGCAAAAGTTTTTATTGAAGACCACGATATTGATAATTCTTTTGTCTATTCTGAATTACTTTTTGGAAATTTTTACAGGCCAATTTTTCAAGGTTCTTATACAATTACTATTTCCTCAGAAAATTATTACCCGAAAACTATTGAAGGAATAGAAGTTAACAATCGTCAATCGACCGAAATTAATATAGAACTTCTTAAAAATAATACTGGTATTGAAGAGTTTACATTTAATGAAAATTTTCAAATTACTCCAAATCCCTCATTCGGGAAATTTAATATTTCACACACTTTAGCTTATGATTTAGATTGTAGTTTAAGGATTTACAGCATAAATGGTGAACTTATTTATTATTCGCCTGATAACCAACTTCCCTCCCAGAAGGTTTTGTCAATTGATATTTCAAATAAAGAAAACGGAATTTATCTGCTTGAAATAGAATCCGGTGATAGAAAAGCAATAAAAAAGCTTGTAATTAATTGATACGAAGACCAATTCCAAGAATAATTCTTGAAAGAATAAGTAAAATAATTGTTACGATCACCCAAACTTTAGCAATTTTTATTTCCCTCTCATCCTCATCAAAATAATAATCTTGAAATGACTTGTATTTTAAATATACAGGTAACATCATTAGGAACATCGAAATTATTGTACCAATCTCAAAATATGAAATATTTGGCAATTTCAATAAATAAATAATCAAGTTTCCTATTATCAAAGGAATAACCAACTGCCCGAGGATAAATGTTTTTCTATTGTGTTCAGTATAATTATTAAGATATATGTTTGATGAAAAAATAAATGGTTTAGCAGTAATCAATCCAAATCCAAATGCTCCAAATAAAGCAATAATCGAAATTGTCATTTTTTCAGTATCTTGAAAATAAAGCCAGCTTAAAACATGCCCTAAACTTGTACCAAGTAGTGTTCCAACAAGTAGCGAACTAAAAAAAATATTAAAAGCGTGGAAAACACCCCACAAAATCAAAATCTTAAAAAGTGTGTTGTTTTGAAAAATTTTGGAATAAACAATTAATAAAATTAAACCTATAAATAAAGCAAATAAAGGGCCTGTGCTGAAAACTATCTTAACAGCATCAGATGTCCAGTCTGATCCGATAATATTATAATAAATACTATTAAAATATAAAATCGAAGGTATTTCAAAATTTGATGCTGCAATGCAGGAAGCTAATTGTGTAAGGAAGTAGATTATCAAATACGACAAAAGAAAAAATGATGTTGAATTGATGGCAATTGTCCATAAATCTTTTTTATTTTTTGCATTTCCTTTCATTAGTATTCTAAAATATTAGCTTTTAAGTAATTTTAATAGTTTTTAGATTTAGGGTTTCAACTTGACTTCAAAAAAAATATTGAAATTTAATAACAATCATAAGAAATTCAGCATTAGGCTTATTAAAGTTAAAAGCCCCATTTAATAAACGGAGCTTTTACTTTTAAATGACAATTCATTTTTACTAAAACTTAGCAATTTCTTTCCCTGAATATTTACCCTCTTTAAGATTATGATAAATTTTAGCAAAAGTATCAACGGTATATTTCACATCGTCCAAAGAATGTGCTGCTGTTGGAATAAGTCTAAGTAAAATTACGTTTTTCGGAACAACCGGATAAATTACTATTGAGCAAAAAATACCATATTTTTCTCTTAAATCATAAGTAAGGTGAGTGGCTTCGGCCACAGTACCACTCAAAACCACAGGAGTAACAGGCGATTCCGTTTCACCAATATTTAATCCGTTATTTTTTAGGCCACTTTGTAAAGCATTCACGATTTTCCAAAGATT
>Ga0222665_1000687_pt1 | contig 18673 bp, 14 predicted proteins | sample AntAcemetagen653_FD_179853 | JGI IMG/M metagenome (GOLD analysis project Ga0222665, IMG submission 179853) | Saline water microbial communities from Ace Lake, Antarctica - #653 | ecosystem: Environmental > Aquatic > Non-marine Saline and Alkaline > Saline | place: Antarctica: Ace Lake...
ATGGCCTTTGATATCTGATTTCCAGTACCATGAATTAACTCCGCCATAAACAGCGGCAAGCTGATCCTGAAGTCCGCACGGCAAACCTGCAACGCTTTCTTCAAGAGCATGTGCAAGTAATGCAATTTTTCGTCCCGGCACTTTGCTTTCTGCATGGTCCTGACTTATTCTTGCAAATGCGCCTGTAAGCGCAACTGCTGCTGCAGATGAACCTCCGAGAGCGCTGCGCGGAGGCGATGATGAATCAATATCAATATGCACGCCTTCAGCTCTGAAATATGATGCAATCGCAAACATAAGCCCTAAAGGATGATTAAAAGAAATCTTATCTGTGGGATATTCAGCGCTTTTAAATCCTCTTGAAGAAACTTTTATAATCCCTTCATTGTATGGGAAAAGACGGATTCTGGTTCTTAAATTCAACGCTATATTGAATGTGCATGGAGAAAGATGCCTCAGAGGATAATAAAATGTGCTGATATCCAGAGTTCCTCCCATGTCGATCCTGCACGGGGCTGAGGCCTCAATATACCGTTTTTTAAGAATACTTCTTATCCTCTGCATAATGTTTCCCGGATTCCAGACTCGGAGGCTGTCCGAGAATGGCTATTTCCCGCAATCTCTGCGTAAGGCTCAGAATTTAATCCTCAAAATACTCAATGTATTCCTGCGGTTAAAACCTTCGTCTTCCTTGACCTTGCAAAAAATTTCTCATTCTCGGACAGCCTCCTAGGTGTTCAAAAGTTGCTGTTTTTCCAATTTGAGGAGCAAAGCGACATCATCATTCAAAATTCGATGTTCGACCTGCCCGCAACGCTTCGCTTGCGAGGCGGACGGGTGTTAGATGTTCATCCCTTCAAAGGTTTTCACTGCGTATCTGCCGTAAGAATTTCAGGCTCCTCGGCTCTTTTCCCAAATGATAAGGCACAAACATTTCCATAAGTTTAAGACCATCTTCCAAACCCCTGCCGAAAAATTTAATTCTGCTGGCCTTACTCAAGTCTCTACTTCTAATCCAGTCAAGCTGCTTTATAGTTCCTTTTGAAAGAGACATATTACTTAATGAAGCAGACGCACATTTTTCACATACAAGCCCGCCCTTTTTAAGGTCAAATATCACATTGCTTTTTTGGATGTTCTCAAGTTCAATCTTACATATACTGCAACAGCTTAAATTGGGACAAAACCCTGCCAGAGCCATAAATTTTATCTGAAACTGTATGCTGAGAGCCATCTCAGATATCCGGCCACGATCAAGTTCGCATAAAACATGCTTAAGCAGATGATAAAGCTGTTTTTGTGTTTCAGCCTGTTCCATCCATTCATTTGTCAATTCAGACCAGTAGCTGGCATAGGCTGTTTTTATTATATCTTCCCTTATTCCCTGAAAAGGATACTTTAATGCAGCCTCCTGTAAAACAAAAAGCCCGGATCTGCGACCTGAGCTGCACACAATATCTAAAACAGAAAAGAGCTCAAGAATGCCTAAAAAACGTTTCGCACTCTTTTTTGCGGCTTTGGCGATTACAGAAATCTTTCCTCTCTTTAATGTAAAAAAGGTAATTATAAGATCGTAGTCTCCAAAATCCCTGCGGCTGAGCATAATAGCTGGCGAGGAAAAACTTAACATACGTTATATGTGGAGAAGCATCGTAGCAATTGAAAAATAGAAAAATACACTGATAATATCTATAGCCGTTGTTACAAAGGGGCCTGTTGCTACTGCAGGATCAACATTTACACGCGCAAAAAGCATGGGGACCAGAGAGCCTATAAGCGCGGCAATAGACATGGAACAGATTAAAGCAGAGCAAACAGATATGGTCAGCGCCCCGGTGCTGTATCGAATTTGAGCAACAACGCCGATAAGAACTCCGTAAATAATGCCGAGAATAAGACCTATGGCAAGTTCCTTAAAAACAACAGACCAGATATCTCTAATATTGAGACGTCCTGTTGCAAGACCACGGACCACAATTGTAGAAGATTGAGTCCCTATGTTGCCGCCCATGCCCATAATAACGGGAATAAAGGCCGCAAGATAAATAAATTTGCTCAAACTCTGTTCAAAACGGCTAATAATTATAAATGCAATTATTCCACCAACACAACTCGCAAATAACCACGGCAGGCGTATTCTCGTGCTTCTGACGATAGACTGGGTTTCGATAAATTCCTCACCGCTTACCCCAGCCATTTTCAAAATATCTTCTGTGGCCTCTTCTCTAAAAATATCAATAACATCATCAACCGTAACAATACCAACGAGTTTGCCGTATTCATCTACAACAGGCACTGCCAGGATATCATAACGGGCAACGAGTTTCGCCACTTCTTCCTGGTCCACATCAGTTTTTACTGAAAACACGTCTGTTGTCATAAAATTTTTAAGAAGGGTATCAGGCGGAACCACAACAAGCTGCCTCAAAGAGCTGACTCCTACGAGCTTGCCATAATCATCCACAACATAAAGATAAAAAGGCATCTCAACATCCATATGCTCTTTTTGTAAAGACTCGATAGCATCTTTTGCGGTTATATCCTCTCTAAGCGCTATAAAATCGGGAACCATTATACCGCCTGCAGTATCATCGCTGTAACGAAGCAGGTCCTCGACTTCTTCAGAATCCTCCTTTTTCATTTTTTCAAGTATCGCAGCGGATTGATCCTCTGGAAGTTGCCCAATCAAATCCGCGACATCATCTGCCGGCATGTAATCCAGAATTTCAACAATATGATTCAAGTCCATACCTTCAATTAGTTTAAGGAAGGTATCTTCATCCAGCGCGCTGAAGAGCTCACTCTTTTTTTCAAGGTCTTCTATTAAGTCAAAAATTTTGATCTGATTGGAGGGTGATAAATAACGAAAAACTACAGCCAGGTCAGCAGCATGTGTCTTGTTTATAATTTTAACAAGATGACTTGTTGCGTCCCGTCTTATCAGTCTCCTGATGCTTTCAATTAATATTTTATTACGATCAGTTTGCATAATTAATTCAGAAAATAACCAAAATTTAAAAAAATAAAAAAATTGCAGAACGTTTACAGAGCGAACAAATCCGACCTTCAAATAACTAAATCATAACTCAACAAAATTAACTTGAAAACATTATATGAAGCGTACTGCGATATTTCTACCACGAAGAACACGAAGCAATCGGAGATAAAGAAAAAAATTCTTCGTGTTCTTCGTGGTTATCAATAATAAAATTGCCCGAGTTAATAACATTGAAACATAATTTTTGATATGCTTGAAAGTTATTTTTCTCTACAGTGCCGCCAAACGGCATAATTTAGCTTTTTGCGACGCCATCAAATTTATGGAATATTGATATTTACTACCTGTCCGCTTTTACCTGATACCTCTACAGGTTTATCATTTAAAATCAATCGAACACCTGCTGCATTGCCTATCAATAAATTAAAATCATCAGAAGCTTCAAGTTCAAGGTTATCTCCGGCTCCCAAGCTGTATTCTTTTGGCTTCTGATCATCGATTATTACCTTCAGCCATGTTGTTTCAATTGCTACTATATTAAGCAGTAATTTTTTTTCAGGCTTCTCATCCGTTAGACCAGGTTCCAGCTCTTGGATATAATCGGCGCTGGAAGGCATAGAAGAAACAGCATCAAAAGTTTTATCTGTCTTATCCTCTATGGCCTTTGTATTAACCTTACCGTTGTTTTTAAGGTCGCTATGAAAAAAAGACATCAAAAAGACAGATAAAATAATAATACATATCAGCCCACCAAGAGAAAGCAGCAAATGAAGCCAGAATTTTGTGGACATCTTTGTAAAATTTAATTCACCAACGGTATTTACACGATAAGCATTAAGGCTTGACGAATAAACCATTATAACCTTATCCTTATCAGCGCCTACAGATTCTGCATACGCACGCAAAAATCCTTTAACAAAAACCTCAGCAGGCAACCTGCCATGATCCTCTTTCTCAATAAGAAGAAGAGTGTCAAGTCTGATTTTGGTTTCATCTGAGACCTTTTCAAGGCTTATTCCCTTTTGAATCCTTATTACCTTGAGATAACGTCCGAATGAAAGCCTTTTTTTGTCTATCATAATAAATATACACCCATGCCTTGTTAATCTGAGGCCTTTGCATAACTGCCGTTTTCACGTGATGCGGCGAGACCTTTGCAAAACGCCCCCTTTTGCCCAATTTCTATGTCAGGATCAAATTTCAATCAGCCTGAGGCTGATAAATACTCGAAATATTTAATATATTCCTGTGGTTAAAATTTTCACCTTTCTTGAACTTGAGCAAGATTGAACATTTTCCAAAGGTCTCGCGACATCAGGCTAAAATTTTAATCAGCCTAAGGCTGATTAATCCTCAAAAATGCTAACTGATCGAATAAATTAGATTTTTTATGATTCCGTCAAACAATGACTTATTTTATTATTTTTATATAAGATTTTTTACGCAGATCATCAAGCCATGAAGCAAACTTTTTATCGACTATCTCTCTGAAGAGTTTTTCTTCTATCTCAGAGCTTACGTCTTCCAGCGACTTCCCAGGCGAAGTTAAGACTTCCGCAATATAAAATATCTGATATCCATGATCAGTATCAAGAACAGATGTAAACTCGCCGGCTTTTAATCCTTTTATTGCCTGCTGTAATTGCTGTGAAAGCTCATCTGCTGAGAACAATCCAAGCTCGCAGCTTCCCGAAGATTCGGAATATAATTTAGCCACTTCTTCGAAAGAATGCCCTGCTTTTAATTTTGTAAGCACAACATTCATCCTGTTTTCAATTAGAGCCTTTTCAGTTTTATCAGCAGAAGGAGGAGTTTTTATAATTATGTTCTGAAGGCGATATTTTTTCTCTCCACCATATTCATCGCTGTGTGCTTCATAATATGACTTCACATCCTGTGTGGTAATGACGACTTTGGATTTAACCTCAATATTAACCAGCTTTGTCCTGAGTATCTGTTCCTCAAGGTTCTTCCGATACTCTTCCATGTTTGATCCCTGACGTGCCAACGCTTCTCTGAGCTCTTCATCAGTGTAATAATTTATATCTTTAATACGCTCGATTGCCCCATCAATCTCTTTTTCAGTTACATTAATATTATAGCGCTTTAGCTCCTGATCAGTGAGCTTCTGCTCAATAAGCTTATTAAGTATATCTTTGCGTACATGAAACAGCATTTCGCGTTTTTTTTCTGGAGAATACCCATCCATTTTAATTTTTTCAGAATATGGTTTTACAAAAAGATCTAATTCAGAAAGACTAATTATATCATCATTAACAACAGCTACAATACGATCAACCACTTCCGCGCCAACAGATATATTGATCGAAAAAAAACATAAAATAAAATATATTGCCGGAAATGCTGAGCGCATTACGGTTCTTGTAATATTTTTAACCATTAATTTTGTCCCACTCTTTTTTATTTATTTTAACTGGATATCTTTTTCTAAGACTATCTATCCAGGGTTTATAGGCCTCTTCTATTTTTTTTATGCGGACTTGCCTTACAATTTTTTCATTTAAATCTCTATCAGATTTCAGATCCACTTTTCCAATATCTCCACTATAATACTTTTCATAATAACTGGATATATCCTCAGAAGTTATTGCAATGTTTTTCTTTAACTCTTCTTTAACAACCTTTTCTATAAGCAGACGATTACTGAGCTCCTTTTTCCACAAATTATATGAAATGGCCCTCTCTAATAAAATCTTTTCAAAAAAATCATCTTCATAATCTCCCTTTATCCGGGCAATAGCTTCATCAAGCTCTGAATCTGAAATCACTATATTAAGCTCATCTGCCCTCTCCAGTATCACTGTTTGCTCTGTCAGCTCACTTAAAAGCCTGTACTTAGCGTCTCTGCATAGATCCTTTTTCTTAAGAGCCTTGTGTGAATAAGCTGCCCTGACAATTTCAAAGGCTTTGTTAAAATCATCTAACGTAACAGTTCTGTGCCCGCCTCTAATTAAATAATTATCAGTGGCAACTGAATGCGAATCAGAGTCATAATCACCACACCCTGTCAGGATATAAATAATCAATAAGGCCCCAAGCATTGGAGACAATCTATTAGAGTATCTTGTCATTGATAAATGGTAAGCGTTCACGGTGTTTTGAATGAAGAAAAAACCATTATTAATTTAAAATTCAACATTTAAAATTAATAACTTTTTATATATTCCTGTGGTTGAAATCTTCGCCTTCCTTGAACTTAAACAAAATTGAGCATTTTTCAAAGGTCTCAACGATTGAAACATTCTGGATATTGATTTCAACCGTGAGCCGACAACTGTAAACCGTGAACAATTACTAATCCTTTAAGTATATTGCTGCTCAGCCGTTAACATGCTGAGCTATTTCTTTCAAGATGTTTTTGGTCTCCATCAACGCTCCTGATTTTATGCGTTTTGACAGTTTTGCCTTGAAAACATGGTCTGGCGTAAAACTAAAAGTACTGCCTTTGTCAACAATCATGTCAACTATACCAAAAGGATGCTTCTGATGAACCTCAGAAAAACAGAGAATCAGCTGTTTCTCTATAAGGTCAAGTTTTTTAACACCCGCCTTTATTGACAGCGTCTTAAGCATAATCTTTAATAAAAGATTATTTGCTTCTTCCGGCACGGCTCCAAAGCGGTCAATCAACTCTTTCTTAAAATCTGAAATTTCGTAAAGTTCTGTCATTTTTGCCAGACGTCGATAAGTTAAAAGACGCTGATTTATATCTGAAATATAACCTTCCGGTATAAAACATGACAGGGGAATATTGATCTCAGGTTCAAGGCTTTCCAGGACAGACTCTCCTTTAAGTTCGGATACCGCATTTTCCATTAGCTTCAAAAACATGTCATAACCAACTGCAGCTATATGGCCGGACTGGGATGCGCCTAACATCGTACCGCCTCCTCTTATTTTCAAATCGCTCATGGCTATTTGAAAACCAGCGCCAAGATCGCTGTGTTCCATTAACACCTTAAGACGTTTCTGAGCGTCCCTGCCTAAAACTGTCTCATCAGGAATAAAGAGGTATGCATAGGCCTGTTCATCAGTTCTGCCTACACGGCCTCGCAACTGGTAAATCTGAGCCAGTCCCAATTTGTCTGCTCGATCAATAAGAATTGTATTAACTGAAGGAATATCCAGTCCAGACTCAATTATCGTTGTACAGACAAGCATGTCTATTTCTCTGTTTAAGAAACGCAACATAACAAGCTCAAGTTCATTTTCCGTGAGACGGCCATGCGCAACATCAAGCCTGACTTCCGGCACGAGTTTCTGCAAATATTTCGCTACTGACCATATATTATGGATATTATTGTGAACAAAATATATCTGTCCTTTCCTTTTCAGCTCTTTTCTTATTGCTTCTGAGATAACTGTCCCGTCAAATTCAGAAATATATGTAATAATTTTTTGCCGTTGTTCGGGGGGGGTTGAAATAATACTCATATCACGCACCCCTGTCATGGACATATAAAGAGTTCTTGGTATGGGAGTTGCAGTCAAGGCTAAAAAATCTACGCAACGTCTTATCTGTTTTAATTTTTCTTTATGCTTAACACCAAAACGCTGTTCTTCATCAATCACAACAAGTCCCAGGTCTTTAAAGCTTACATCTTTCTGAATAAGTCTGTGTGTTCCTATAACTATATCTGCTTTTCCGGTTTTAAGTTTATCTATAATCGTACGCTGCTCAAGGGATGAACGAAATCTGCTTAAGCATTCGATATTAATAGGATAACGTTCGAAACGGCTTGAAAACGTCGCAAAATGCTGTTCCGCGAGCACTGTTGTGGGGACCAGTATCGCCACCTGCTTTCCATTATTAACAGCTATAAAGGATGCTCTAAGAGCCACTTCTGTCTTGCCGTATCCAACATCGCCGCATATAAGCCTGTCCATAGGTGTTGGCTTTTCCATGTCATGCAGCACATCATTAATTGCCTTTAGCTGGCCCGGTGTTTCTTCGTAGGGAAAACCAGCCTCAAAATCATTTGAATCACCTTCTGCCAGCTTAAAATTATATCCCTTCTTAACATTCCGCTCAGAATAAAGCTGGAGAAGTTTGCCTGCGATTTTCTCCACCGATTTCTCCACCTTTTTTTTAGCAGCCAGCCAGGACTTGCCTCCCAGTTTATCAAGAACAGGAATAACTCCGTCCAATCCTACATATTTGTGCATCATGCTCATTCTATCTACAGGAAGATAAAGCTTATCATTATCCCTGTAGCTAATAAGCAAAAAATCATTGCTCACTCTTTCTATTTTAAGCTTTACCAGTCCTTCAAACATGCCGATTCCATGGTCGTAATGAACAACAAGCTCGTCCTTTTTCAGATCTGTAAATTCAAGCATTCCAGCCCGAAGCTCTGGTTTTTGGCTTGGAATTCCTTTCCTGCGGCGTTTTACACCAAATATTTCCTCTTCCGTAATTACAGCCAGAAATTCATCCTGCCATTCAAAACCCGATGAAATTCTGCCAAGGCATACAGCCATAATCCCTTTACTGCTCTTAGGAAGTCTAAAATCATTAATAATACTGAGGCTAATTGCATAAGGATCCAGAAGAGATTTAATACGTTCTGCCTGCAGCTTTGAACTGCAAACAATAAAAACAGAGTATTTTGCCCGTCTCTTATCATTAAGCCAGTTTACAAGAGGCAAAAGAAGATTCTCTTTTTTTATATGAGGCTTAAGTTCCTCTCTTATGACAGAGTTGTTTTTAATATTAAAATCCACATTTAAAAAAGGTTTTGGCCTGCGTCTGCTTTCTCCTGATACTGAAAGAGTTTTAACAGTAAGCGCTTTCCTCTCAAACAATATATCTTTTGCCTTTGGCCATTGCATGTAAAAAGAGTCGGGTTCAACACAGAGACTAGATTCTTTCAGGGCCGTGAGATAGTTTTTCGTTATCTGTTCATGAAATTCATTAGCTGCTTCTTCCAGTTCCTTGGGCTCTAAAAGAATAAAAAGGGTATTTTCAGAAACATAATCAAATAAAGTATCAGGGTTTGAATATATCAGGGAAATAAGGCCCTCAATTCCAGGAAACGTTCCCTCTTTTCTGATCCGCTCAATTATTTCTCTCACTCTAATTACAGGGAGATCAAGAGCTGATGCCTGTTTTCTTATTCTTCCTATTATCTTATCCACCATGTCCATTTTCAGAATAGCTTCTCTGGCCGGGAGTATGACAACCTCCTGTATGTTTTTTATTCTGCGCTGGGTTGAGGGTGAAAAAAATCTTAAGGAATCAACAGTTTCTCCAAACAGTTCAATTCTCAGCGGATCTGGATATAGGGGAGAATAAATATCAAGGATCCCGCCTCTTACACAAAAATCCCCGGGCTCCTCTACAATTGCGGCTCTAACATAACCGCCGGCAATGAGTTTTCTTATCAAAAGATCCCGGTCAACATCTTCGCCCACCATTATAAGTTCTGCATAATCGTTCAAAATGAGCTTTGGAATGAGTTTTTGCAGCAAAGCGCTTACAGTTGTCACTAGGACTGGGGGTGTTGTGCTTTCTGTCAAACGGTAAAGAGCGCCTATCCTCTTTGCCGCTGTTTCGCTGTGATATGACAAATGCTTATTAAAGGGCATAATATTATAAGGAGGGAAATATATTGAGGCTGATTTAAGGTCTTTTGAAAAAAACCTTAAATCTTCCAAAAGCATTTCAGCATCTTTTGAAGAACCGGCTATAACAACAATCGGGATATTATGTTCCCTGTATATCATGGAAATAAGAAACGCTCTTTCAGAACCGGAAAGGCCAGTACAATCAATTCCAGAAGTCCTGTAAGGAATTAAATCAATTAACGATTTAAGCGGTTTTTTTTCTTGATTTAGATTCATAAATAAAGTATTTTTATTTTGTTAAGCCGACGTAGCTCAGTTGGTAGAGCAGCTGATTCGTAATCAGCAGGCAGGCGGTTCGAATCCGCCCGTCGGCTCCATAATGAAATATTTTTAGCATATTAAGTTTCAAAGTGTCTTGACATATACTCAACATCTGTATATTTAGCAACTTACAGTTTTTTATTGCAAGTATGTTTACATGCAATAAATTCAAAAATAGTAAAATTAAAGTTGATTTTATTGAAAAAATCTGAATAACTAAAATATATTAAATATAAATACCTTTGAAAAATGCTTCCCGCTATAACGCTAACCATCACCACTAAATTGGACGAAAGGGAGCGTTTTGCAAAGGTCTTTATATAGGCGTAGTATTTTTTTTAGGAGGCACAATGGCATTAACCAAGAGCGATATTGTTGAAAAAGTTCATGAACTTGGTTTTACCAAGAAAGAATCTATCGATATCATCGAATCTCTTCTGGAAATTATTAAAAGTAATCTGGAAAAAAGAGATGATGTACTGGTTTCAGGATTTGGTAAATTCTGCGTAAAAGAAAAGACAAAAAGAAGAGGGAGAAACCCTGCTACAGGCGACGATCTGATGCTTAGAGAAAGAAAAGTCGTTACATTTAAATGTTCCGGCAAGCTAAGAAATAAAATCAACCAGTAGAGGTTTTTGCAAAACACCCCCTCTTGCCATATTTCAGCTCCCGGCTTAAATATAATTTTGAGTTGTTAATTTTCAATCAATGATAACCACGAAGCACTAAGGTTTCTTTCTTTATCTTAGCTTACTTCGTGGTAAAAAGATTGCAGTATGCTCCTTAGAATTCTTTTAAGTTAATGGCATTGAATTTAAAATTAATAATTCCTTATGTAGTCCTTAAGGTTAAGATTTTTCCTTTCCCTTTTTACGACACCATCAAAATTAAATTTTCTGCAAGAGTCTATCTTACTAAGGATGTTTGACGTTTAACTTTTCCATGCAAAACAAATCCCCTCTGAGGATAAGCCAGATTCCAGGACAGGCTCCTAGTCCTTTGGGCCGGGATTTTTTACTTTTTTGTCGCAAGCCATACAAACTGGTAAGGATTTAAATCGAGTGAGTTTGCCGCGAATGTTTTTCCGCTAATAATGTCTTTCAATATTAAGTCTTTTGTATGTTCAGATAATGATACAGAAACATTTTTTGATGAAATATTTGTTAATGCATATATTATCTGGTCATTACAATATCTTGAAACAGCAAATATTCTTTTATCGAGTTTTAGTATTTCAAAAAAAGAGTTTGGATGAAATGCCGGCTGTTTTTTTCTGATTTTAATCAGCTTTGTATATGAGTGGAAAATTTTTGATCTGAAACTTCCGGAATCACCCAATTGTTTAATTATATTATCGACGCGCAACTTTTCCCTGTTTATAGTTCTGGCTCTGCCAGTCTGCCTGACTCCCTCTTCCCAGTTGTGTGAACCCAATATGCTGTGTATATAAACCGCGGGAACTCCGGGCAAAACAAACTGTATTGCCTGGGATGCGAGAAACCTGTCGGAATGATACCTGTCAATTCCTTTTTTATTTAAAAGGGCATCAACATATGTAATATTCATCTCATAGGGACTCTCTGAACCATCCGGGTTCCTCTTGCAAGAAACCCTTCCGCCGTTTTCTTTAACAATTTCAATGAGTTTTTTTATTTCTTTTTCAGGCAATATACCTTCAAGCGGACGCATGCCAATTCCATCATGCGAGGCAGTAAAATTAAAAAAAGTATTGGTTTCCTGTTTTAGATAAAGTCCTTTTGCCCAGTTTGACAGAACTGTTGAATCCTCCATTACAAAAGAATAAAAAAGCAGCGGAGGAAGCGTAAAATTATAAACCATCTGCGCCTCATTTCTGCCGTCTCCAAAATAGCTTATATTCTCCTCATGAGGCACATTAGTCTCCGTAAGGATCATGACATCCGGAGCAACAATATCCAGTATACAGCGAAACAGTTTTACCATATCGTGGGTCTGCCTGAGATGAACGCAGTTTGTTCCAATCTCTTTCCATAAATAGGCAATTGCATCGAGTCTCAGAATAGTTGCGCCCCGGCTAACATAGAAAAGCAGAACATCAACCATTTTTTCAAGCACATCAATGCTTTTAAAATTAAGATCTATCTGATCACTGCTGAATGTCGTCCAGACATTAACATTCTTTCCAGATTTTTTTGTAAATTCAGTTAAAAGCGGCAGAGATCTGGGCCTCGTAACTCTGGAAAGGTCGCTCAGCGGGTCTGTCTCAATTGCAAGGTCTTCAAATCCTTTTTCTTCGCATAAATATTTTTCAAACCATTTGCTCTTTGAAGAAATATGATTCAGCACATAATCAAACATGAGCTGGAAATCATTCCCCAGTGATTTAACATCCTCCCAGGTTCCAAGTTCCGGATTCACTGAATAAAAATCTTTAACGGAAAAACCGTCATCAGAAGAATATGGGAAAAAAGGAAGAATATGTATTGTTGAAAATACATCTTTAAAATACTTTGAAGCAAAGGTTTGGAATGATTTTAAGGGAGATTCCGCATCTGAACAAAGAGAATCACCGTAAGTTATTAAGACCACATCTTCCTGAGAAAAATACTCCTGCTTCTTTTTTTCTCTCCCCGGAAATTTTTCCATTAAGGCATAAATCCTCTTAAAAACCAGGGCACCATTTTCTATGCCGTATATTTGATTCAAAATACTCTTAACAGCATCAATTGAAGCCATTATTCTACCTCCTGCTGCAAATGAGACCTTCAGAAAATGTTCAAACCTGCGCAACCATTTTTTCATACCTTCTTTTGCATGTTTTTACAATAAATGCCTTTTTCCTCATCTTAAAATAAAAGTAATATTGTCATGTTTTCAAAAGTTTGATAACTACTACAAGCATAAACTTAACCGGACAAAAAAACTTAATCCTTGAACTATTTTTGCCGACCAAAAAGGAAAAATCGACAATGAATGATATTAATGAAAAAATAGCGGGTGACCCTTATTTAAATTTTTTAGGAATCAGTATTGATAAGGTTGAAAAAGGCTATGCTTTGTGTTCGGTTACCATTACAAAGGACATGTTTAACTTCATTGGCGTGGTTCATGGCGGCTTTATATTCAGCCTGGCTGATGTGGCATTTTCAGCTGCTTCAAACAGCGATCATTTTCCATCTTACGCTCTTGACATCAGCGGTTCGTTTTTTAAAACAGCAAAAATAGGGGATTTAATTACAGCAGAAGCAAGATTAATACACACCACCAGACGAACCGGCATGTATAGAATGGAAGTATTTAATAGCAGCGAGCTTATCGCCACTTTCAACGGGACAGTATTCAAAAAAACTTAAATGAACAGCCAATAATGATGAACCCTTAAAAAGCTGAATTATGCTGCTATGCGGCACTGTAGACAAAAATAACTTGTTAATCGTATCAAAGGGTATGAACATCGAACATCGAACGTCCAACGTCGAATTTTGAATAAGGTATTCTGCCATTTTATAAACGGACGGAGCGACCCGCCTGCCTCGCCTGAGCAAGACCCGCCCGCCTCGCCTGAAGGCGAAGCCGATGGCGGGCAGGCAACAAAAGAACGAAGAGAATTGAGTATGTCTCGCGATGGCGGGCAGGAGCGATTTCATTATTCGATGTTTACCCGCCTTCGGCGGCGCCAGAGGCGACCAGGGTTCAACGTTGGACGTTCGATGTTCAAAAATCGCTTTACTCGGCCGTTCAATACTTTCTTAACCTATCATATATGTTCCTGTGCCGACGGCTATTAATATTTTCTTGTCATTACGAAGCGACATTCGTGTAACAACAACCTTGTTTCCCATACGCATAATCGAAGCTGTTGATAAAAAGTAAGTTCCCTTACCAGGCCTTAAAAAATCAACTCTAAGATCAACCGTACCGATTTTAAATATCCGTTCTGCTATTTCATCAAATGGACATCCAGCCATTTTCTTCAGCACACCTGTTGAAACTATTGAAGCTCCAGTTAGATCCAGAACCGAAGAAATAACACCGCCATGCAGCATTCCATGCTTAAAATTGCCGACCAGTTCGTCTTTCATCATGGTTTTTATGCATGCTTTATTTTCTTCCAAAGAAATTATCTTTAGTTCCAGAAATTTGTTAAAAGGTATTTCTTCCTCATATAGGTTTTGTAAAAATTTTAATAATGTAGAAAAATCTGTTTTCATACTATTAATAATATACTCCCTGGTAAATAATCCCGGTCCTAAGGTCCAAGCGTTGGCTTATCCCAGGAGTACCATGCCTTTCAGAACGAAATTAATTGATGAGCTCGTAAAAAGCTCCACTATGCCGCTTTGCGGCACTTGAAATTAGAATAACTTTAAACAATCAGTCTTCAGTTGTGATTAAATTAAAATTAGAAAACTGTTTGAATGTATTAAAAATCGTTAGCAAAGAACCTGTTGATGTATTGTTATTAATAAAAGATTAAATTATCAGCACGACTGTTCTTTTTGTTATGGCCGGTTCTTTGTTTACGATTTGTTATACATGAGTTTTTTCTGGTTTTAATTTAATTATAACTGTTGCGATAACCGGCAAAAACTACAGTTAAGTTATTTGAAAGTCATTCGCAAGCAACATTGAGCAGTTTTGGAAATCCCAAAAACGCTCACAGAGCGAACAAATCTTACTTTTTACGAGTTCATCTTAATTGCTTTGTATTTAAAATTACAAGAGAAACTATATAATATGATACAGTTGGTCAAGAATTTTTGCCGCAGCATTGATAAAAGAAAATTTTATTGCTAAATGTAAGTTTTTATACTGACAATCATATTCCCGAGGAAACAGAGGTATAATCTTAATGATACAACATATTGAAGTGTCATCCGAAACAATAAACATTATGGAGTTTTCAAAAGAACAACTTGTTTCATGGCTGAAAGATCATGATATGGAATCTTATCGTGCTGAACAAATCATGAAGTGGATTTATTTTCGCCAGGCAGATGATTTTGAAATAATGACAGACATTAAAAAGGAAATCAGACAAATTCTGTCGATTAATTTTACTATAGACCGTCTTGAAAAAAAACAGATTAAAACATCCCAGGATGGATCCAAAAAATATCTCTTCAAACTGTTTGACGGGGAATGTATTGAAAGCGTTTTGATTCCTGAAAAAAGTTATTACACTCTTTGCATATCAAGTCAGGTTGGCTGTGCACAGGGATGCAGGTTCTGCCTTACCGCAAAAGGAGGTTTTGTGCGGAATTTAACAAAAAGCGAAATTCTGGCACAGGTACGCGACGTCATTAATGATATTGACGATCCCAAAAGCCTGAAAAACGTAGTTGTAATGGGAATGGGAGAGCCGCTTGCAAATTACGGAAATTTAGTTGATGCTCTTAACATAATAACCGATACCAGATGCGGGCTTGCATTCTCAAATCACAAAGTCACAGTTTCCACAGCAGGTATGGTTCCAAGGCTGGACGATTTCAGCCGCGATACAACGGTTAATCTGGCGATATCATTAAATGCAACAGACAATAAAACCCGTGATATGCTTATGCCCATAAACAAAAAATATCCTATTGAAACCCTGCTTGAAGCATGCCGCAAATATAAGTTGCATCCACGTCAAAGCATCATGTTTGAATATATTCTTTTGAAAGATATAAATGATTCTCCTGACAATGCTTATCGTCTTGCTAAAATACTGCATTCAATAAAGGCAAAAATTAATTTAATAGCATTTAATGAACATGAAGGCAGTGATTTCAAGCAGTCGGAAGAGGAGGTAATGGTTAACTTCAAGGAAATCCTGCGCAAAAATAATTACATCGCTGTTATTCGCCGCAGCAAGGGCAGGGATATTTCAGCTGCATGCGGCCAGCTAAGGTTCCAAAAAGCAACAACCTGATTATATTATACCAGATACTGTCTTATCTTTTCCAATGAAATTCCAGATACTGTCAGGACTTGAGAACCCTGCGGCATTATAACAATCACATCAACCGGTATATTTTCAGGCGCCTTGCTGTATCCCACGCATATTGAAGCTGCAAAAGCAGTCATATCTTTTTCTGCCCCATTCGGCACTAAAACAAAGGGACCTGGGAAATCCTTTACTTTAATAACAGCATCAATGTTTTTATTATAGTATTTTTCTATTTGTTCATTATCCTTTTCCGCGCGGCCGACTATTATCTTTGTATTCTTGTCCAAACGCAGATGCCTGCCGTGTTTTAAAAGATAAAGTTCCTCTTCTGTAAATTCTTCCTGGTGTTCAAACAGATCCTTTAAACGTGCGCTATAACGCTCGTCAGTGAGAAGACAGCCGCCCCCTGCGGAAGGATAATCTGCAAGATCAAATTCCCGGGCAATTTTTATCTGCATCTTTCGTGATCTTCCACTAATATCAAAAAGAAGATCTCTGTTCACAAGTCCCTCTTTTTCAGGAATTGTAACAGGAAGTTTTGCAGCACTCAATGGCCGTAAAATAAAGCCTTCACAGCCTGACTGTTTCTCAACATAACGAAGTGATTGTTTTGTCTGAGACATTGGACGCTGGCCCAGAACTTCGCCGGTGAAAAGAAAATTAAATCCTCTTTCTTTCATTATAGAGCCTGCGAGCCTGAGCATTAAGGCATGGCAGTCCATGCATGGATTCATATTCTTTCCATATCCGCATGGAGGATTTTTCAGCATTTCAATATATACACTGGTAATATTTTTGACGGTTATTGGTATGCCTGTAATGTGAGCTGCATGCAAAGCTTTGTCAGATGAAAAAAATGGAGTTTCAAAACTAATCCATTCAACATCTATTCCCTGTTTTCTCAAAACAAGGGCTGCCAGAATGCTGTCAAGTCCTCCGGAGCTGAGCCCCAGAGCCCGTATTTTTCTTGGATTTAAAATCATGATATTAACCGCAAAAAACAAACAATAACTTTTGTTTCCAGTTGTTTATTGATGTTTGACCATAAAAAATTATAGTTGGACATGATGTATATTCTGATTATATATAATGTGTATTTGATTAACATTTTAAAAAAACGATGTCATGTATTATCTGGGGGGTCATCTCCCGATTAAAAGGCCCTCTTATACAACCAAATTTGATGGCGTCGTAAAAAGTCATTTGACCCCATAGTCTTTTTGGACAAACGAGAGATACTATTAGAGATCATTTGGGGGAAATGCCAGGATTGGCAAAATCCCCAAAAGCCGATTTATCGAAAACAAATAGGGGTCAAAGCTGGTGAATTCAACTTCAAAGTGCACCACTTAAGTTAAAATAGTAGGACATGACAGGTTTTCTGGTATATTGAGAAGCACGACCAACTCAAAACCAGAAGGAGCCCATCATGTCCTATACCCATTTAACAGAACAGGAACGATATGTCATTAGTCATTTAAAAGTCGCAAAATTTAGCCTGCGCGAGATTGCCCGGAGAATTAACCGGCATCATACCACAGTAAGTCGAGAGCTGAAGCGCATAAAAGCACAATATCCCTACTCAGTTTACTGGTATGATTGGACACATCCGGAAGCCTTGAAGAGACGATGTCAGGCACGACATTATCGCCGGCAAAGAAATTCGCGTCTTGTTCGGTATGTGAAAGCCAAGCTCAAGGTACAGTGGTCACCAGAAGAAATTGCTCAACGCATCCGTATTGATTATCCTAACGATGAAAGGATGCGAATCAGCCACGAGACAATATATCGTTGGATCTATCTCGATGCTGTTGGTAAAGGAAAGCTTTATCTGAATCTTCGTCGAAGTCATAAAAAGCGACGCAGACAGAAACGTTATGGCACGGGCCGCCGTTTTCTTGCAGGTAGAAAAAATATCGCAGAACGCCCCAAAATTGTTGGGGAACGAGAACGATTCGGGGACTGGGAAGGCGATACTATTGAAGGCAAAAAAAGCAGTGGCTATATTGCAACTCTAGTCGAGCGTAAAAGTCGTTACCTCCTGGCCTCTAAACTGAAGAACAAGAAGGCAGCAACCCTGACCTGTCAGGGCATCAAAGCCTTTACTATTGTTCCCAAGAAAATGCGACATACCTTAACTGTAGATAATGGATCTGAGTTTGCGCAATTTAAAGAATTTGAGAAAAAGACCGGATTAACGATTTATTTTGCCGATCCTTATTCTGCATGGCAGAGAGGAGCCAATGAGAATACCAACGGTTTGCTAAGGCAGTATTTTCCTAAGGGAAGTAATTTTAAAGATATAATGGAAAAAGATGTTGATAAAGCAATAAGAATTTTAAATAATCGTCCAAGGAAGTGCCTCAATTACCGGACACCACATGAAGTGTTCTGGAAAGCTGTCCGTGGTGCACTTGCAACTTGAATTCACCAGTCAACTGGACAGATAACAAGTAAATCTATAGTTTCAGACTCTCCTTCACCTGGTATTTTTGTTGCTTTCATGACAACCTTATCTTGTGATCCATAAGTTTCTATTATCGTATCCGTTGCAAGTTGTATTTTCATTTGAGCATTCTCACTAATAAAAACTTGTGTTAAAGAAAATGCTTTTTTGCAAACACTAGCATTTGGACAAATAATAATTTTTTTTGCAATATTTTTTTCGCGTTCTAATTCTTCCAATCTAACATTTAGCTTATCTATTTCAGCCTTTGTTTTTGTGACCCTAGGAGGCTGTCCGAGAATTCAATAGCTGGGAAACCCTCTCTTTGAAAATAAGTGACACATTTCGTCAAATCATCTTTTATAAAAAGAAATTCTCATAAAAAAATCACCTTCCGGCTATTGATCAC
>Ga0222665_1000693_pt1 | contig 18553 bp, 7 predicted proteins | sample AntAcemetagen653_FD_179853 | JGI IMG/M metagenome (GOLD analysis project Ga0222665, IMG submission 179853) | Saline water microbial communities from Ace Lake, Antarctica - #653 | ecosystem: Environmental > Aquatic > Non-marine Saline and Alkaline > Saline | place: Antarctica: Ace Lake | collected...
GCAACTGTTTCCGATGAGTTCAACATAAATTCCCCACTTGCTTACACCGGAGATCAGTCCTTCAAATTTTTGGCCAATTTTATCAAGAAGGTATTCGGCTTGTTTGTATTTTATTGAATCGCGCTCAGCAGATACTGATTTCTTCTCCATTTCAGATGAATGAACACAGATATCTTCGATTTCTGCTTTATTTAATGAATTGCCTTTATTCAAATAATGAAAAAGAAGCCTGTGAACGATCAAATCGGGATAACGGCGTATGGGTGATGTAAAATGGGTATAATAAGGAAATGACAGTCCGTAATGGCCTATGTTTTCTGTCGAATATACTGCCTTTGCCATTGTTCGGATTGCAATAGTCTCAATCATGTTTTTCTCGCCTTTTCCTTCAATTTCTATAAATAATTTATTGAAAGATTCTGCAATTTGTTTTTGACCATTCGTTCTCATTTTATAACCGAGTTTGCCGACAAATTGAGCAAAAGTATTAAGCTTTTCAGTTGAAGGAATATCATGTATTCTGTAAACAAAAGTTTTAGGTTTTGCCCTATCCTTGATTTTTCCAATGTTTTCGGCAACTTTGCGGTTGGCAAGCAGCATGAATTCCTCAATCAAATTATTCGATTCTTTTGTTTCTTTTATATAGATGCTCAGAGGTTTGCTGTTTTCATCAAGAACAAATCTTACATCTTTAGATTCAAAATTAATCGAACCTTTTTCAAATCGTTGTTGCCTTAATTTTTTAGCAATGGTGTTTAGAATATTAATCTCGGAACTGAAACTTCCTTTGCCGCTTTCAATAATTTCCTGGACCTCATCGTAATTGAATCTTCTGTCAGAATTTATTATTGTTTTTTCAATTCTATAATCAATGATGTTAGCCTCAATATCAATTTTAAATATTATCGAAAAGCAAAGTTTTTCTTCGTTGGGGCGTAAGGAACAAACAAAATTTGAAAGGCTTTCGGGAAGCATAGGAATAACCCTGTCAACCAAATAAACCGAAGTTCCTCTTGCTAAAGCTTCTTTATCAAGAATGGTATCTGCTTGAACATAATGAGAAACATCAGCAATATGCACCCCGATTTCAAAAAGGTTTTCATTGATTTGTTTGAAAGAAATTGCATCATCGAAATCCTTCGCATCAACAGGATCAATTGTAATTGTAAGGGTTTCTCTAAAGTCATTTCTTTGTTTAATTTCTTCTTCAGAGATAGTAACATCTATTTTTTTTGCTTCGTTTTCAACATTTTTCGGAAACGACAAAGGAAGGTCGTTATCGGCAAGTATCGAAATCATTTCGACATTATTATCGCCCGGCATGCCAATTATTTCGATTATTTCACCAAAAGGATTTTTCGATTGATTTGGCCATTCGGTGATTTTTGCAATTGCCTTTTCGCCGTTCTTTCCTCCTTTTAACCCGGTCTTAGATATAAAAATATCAACCGGCATTGATTTGCTATCGGGGATTAAAAATGCAAAGTTTTTTGATATTTCGAGTTTGCCGACATATTGTTTCTTTTTGCGGCTAATAATTTCGGTAATACGGCCCTCAGACTTTCTTGACCGCCTTTTCGGGAAAAGAAAAACTTTAACGTAATCACCATCCAAAGCATGATAAGTGTTGGCTGCCGAAATATAAATGTCTTCACCGGGCTCGTCGTTAATAATATAAGCTTTGCCGGTTTGTTTCATCTCGACTAAGCCGGTAATAGATGACTTTGTTAATAAATTTTTGTTTAGCTTGTCGGGATGAAGTTTGTATTGGCCCGTTTTGTTTTCAATCAAGACATTGTCGGAATGCAGTTGGCCTAAGACTGCCCTGACCAAAACTTTTCCTGCCCTATCGTTTATTCCGAGAGCATAAGATAGTTGTTTATAGTTGCATAAAGAAAACGGATTGTCTTTAAAATAGTCAAGTATTTTATTTACAAATGCCTTGCTGAATTGTTTTTTAGTGTCTTTTTGTTTTTTCATATCGTTTAGTAAAAGTATTCAATATTTGGATTGCTATTTGAATTTTTTATTGATTAATTTTTAATGTTCATTAGGATATGAGAAATATATTATTTTATTTTGTTGGTAACTCTTATATAAAATTTTAATATGCCGGAGAAAGATATTTAATTGCATGACTGCTATTATTTACTGTTCTCAATTATTTCAATATCCTCTTCATTCAATCCATACAACTCATAAACCAATTCATCAATCTTTCTTTCGGAATGGTCAATTGTGCGTTGGATTTGCTGGCGTTGGGTTTTAAGTGTAATAATTAACATTCTTTTAATCCATTAAAATTCTTAATCCAAGGTCTATGTCTGTTATATAGTTAATGTTTTTGCATGGTTTAAAAAGCGATCCTTTCCTCTTTTCTAAATCATTTGCATAGACATCCCATGAAATTTCATAATTTCTAATCACAGGAATTACAAATGTATGACCTAAAAATTCTATTTCATAAAAACCATACTCTTTCATTATTTTCAATTGGTCATCTCCAAAGTAGAATTCTGGTTTTTTTATCAAATCAATGGACAATAACATTGCTCCATGCCTACGCTCTAAATAGAAAACCGGAAAATCTCCTAAGCCAAATCTTGCAAATTCTCTCATAAAACTAAATTGTTCATCATGTCCTTTATTACTCAATCTGTGATATTCTTCAAGAAATATCATATAGAATCCTCTTCTGAACTGCAAAGCAAATTCTTCTTGAAATCCCTTTTGAAACCGAAATGAAGGTTTCGCTTTTATTTTTCTTTTTTGAATATTAATATCAAAATATAAAGTGCTGGGTTTCTTAGCCATTGCCTTGTTTTTGCCAATCTCACCTAAAGAATAAAGCAACATACAGCGAGATATATTAAAAACTTCTTTTAAAACAACTTCAATAACAAGTTTCCCGCTTCTTTTAGTACCAAAATAATTATTGCAATCATCGCATACATCTTTACCTTTTGGCCCACCAAAGTTTTTTGGGATTGTATGAGGAGTACAATTAAAAGTGACATTAGGTTCACTTTTCGAACACCATATGCAAGTCTGAGCCATAAGTTATATTCTTTCAATTATTTCAATCTCCTCCTCACTTAAGCCGTAAAGCTCATAAACCAAATCGTCAATTTTTCTTTCGGAATGGTGAATTGTGCGCTGTATTTGGGTGCGTTGGGTTTCGAGATTGGTAGTTTGCAATTGTTCGTTAAGTTTCAGGAGGTTGTTAACTAGTAAAACTATTTGGTCATGAATTGTTTTTTCGGGTTTAGGGATTGGCAATTCACGTAAATCTTTTAAAAGAATTTTTGGAAATGTACTTTTGAAGGCATTAGGGGATGTAGCAGTATGATAAAAAGAAATGAGTTTTGAATTAATCAATCCCAATAAAAACTTTAATTCTATTCTATTATTTTGTAAACGAACCCCATCAACTGAGTTTGAGAAAACATAATCACCATCAATTAACGTTGCTTGTATTACACCTTTTGTCGTTACCTCTCTGATAACTATTCGTGATCCTTGAAACCAGTTGGGATTTCTTGGTGCTGCAAGCCATCGCCCATAGTTTAAATAAGCTCCTTTCCACCGAAGATTATATCTAAAAATATCTTTGCCTCCAATTAATGGTCGATGTGTTACACTTTCCTTTTTATTACTGTGAAACACTTTTGTTTTGTTTTCATTCCCCTTTTGAGGGGGCTTTCCCTTTCCTTTTTCGTAAACTTTCACCCCCCAAACTACTTCAGCAAAATCATTTAATGTTTTGGTTGTTTTTTGACAACGATTTACAATCCTCAAAATGTTTGGATTCGAATATACAGGAAAAGAGTACTTTCTTTCTGGGGTTATTTCAGAATATGGGATTGAATAGTAGGTATTAATACCTTCCCATCTTTCAACATTAAAACTATCTTTTGTCTTTTTACCTTTTTTACACGTCAAAATCAGTGTTTCAACCGTTGCGTCTTTGAAGGTTCGCTTTGGAGTAATTACGATGGTATCCAGTACTATGTTTTTATATAGAAATTCTCTTAACTTAATATCATAAACTGATGAAGTCCAAGCAGAGGGTATAATGTATCCAACTCTTCCATTCGTGCTGGAAATTAAAAATGCTTTTTCAAAAAATAAAGAATAGGTATCCAATTGATAACTGGCAACATTGTACTTTAATCTTAAATAGTTATCTTCAGTTTCTGACAATGTTGCACCATAAGGCGGATTCCCAATCACCACATCAAACCCTGCCTTTTTTAAGTCTTTGGTAGGTAGTCCGCCATGTATGAAGATTTCAGGAAAACCTTCTTTCCAATCAAAGGCATTAACCTTTTTCATTTGATCCGGAAACAAGTTAAGCTGGTTATCATAGAAATCATTCCCGATAAGAGAATTTCCGCATTTGATATTGTTACTTAAATTAGGTAACACTCGTTCGCCAAAGCGTAATTCAACCGACATACTGCTTTGTGTTTCACCTTCCATAGCTTTGAGCAACAGATTTAGTTTGGTTACCTCAACAGCCTGAGTGTCTATATCTACACCATAGATATTATTAAGTAGAATACGCTTTTTCTCAGCGGTTGTAAGATTACCATTAGGAGTTAGCGGTATCTTTTTACGGTTCGAGATTGCTTCCTTGCGTTGCTTTTTAGTATAGCTATTGCTTTCTGCTTTTATTGATAATCGCTTGAATTTTGGTGTGTAGTATTTCAAATGCCGGTCAAGTAGAAATTGGTATGCCCCAATTAAAAACGAGCCGGAACCACAGGCCGGGTCGCAAATCTTTATCTTTTCAATCTGCTTGGGCGTTTTCCCTTCAATGAGTTTTCCTACTGTGTTTTCCACAATGTAGTCCACTATATACTTTGGAGTGTAATACACGCCTCCGGCTTTTCTTACTTCCGGTTTTTCCTCAATTTTTGCATGATGAGCTTTTGTCAACCGGATCGTCTTGCCGAGAAACTGTTCATAAACGCTTCCGAGAATATCGGCAGGCATTACGGAAAATTCGTATTCGCAATTCGGGTAATAAAGTTCTTTAATAATATTTTTCATCACCTTATTGTCCACCGTTAGGGTAGGTGTGATTTTGTCTTCTTTAAAGTCAAATAATCCCGAGTTATACTTATTGTCTGCCATGTGGTAAAGAGCAAACAGGTTTTGGTAAATTTCGCCTTTTACCGTAGCTTTTTTCAGTTCGCCATATTGTTCGACTCCCCTGTCCTCACACATCCGTAAAAAGATAATGCGGTCAATAATTTTCTGAACGGCATAGTTAATTTCATCTTCATTGAGTGATTTATTTCGCAAGGCGATGGTAGTTGCCAGATAGGTGCGCCATTGCTCAATAGATTTCAGGAATTCAGAATCAACACTTGCCGTTCCTTTCCTTCTCGTATCGCTTTGCACATATTTATCGAAACGGCCTTTGGGCAAATTCTCCTTGGCGAAAACATCCCAAAGGAAATCGAATTCGTCAAGATATTTGTCGTAAGTAATGTATTTGATTCGTGCTACAGATGCTTTGTCAGTTGGTTTAGGCTTTTTAGTGCAGTCGTAAATTGAAAATTCTTCAAAGTCAGTAACAATTGAAATAGGCACTTTAGCACTCCATCCGTATCGTCTTACCTGATAGGCTGGAGAAATATCACTTTTTATGTTAACGGCCGGTTTCTTTGCATCAACAAAGAATTTTCGTTGACCGAAAAGTGTAAAACCATAGTCGGGAGCTTTTGTACTACTGCCCACTTTTACTTTATCCTCATGAATCACTTCCCTGTAAGCTTCAGCGTACCCCTGTTCGTTGTCCATGTCCCAACCAAGTGCTTTGAAAAATGGGTTGATATAATCCACACGTGTCTGATGCTCGTTGTAATTGTTCCGCTTGTACTCTTCAACATGTTCGCTAAATCGTTCAACGAGTTGTGCTATTTTTTCATACGCTTGTTCTTTTAGCACTTTCATATTCCGGTCTTGTGTGAATTTTCTAACATTTATTTTTAATGGTAAAGCAAATCATTTTTGAAAAGCTCTTTTTTGATATGTTCTGAATGGCTTTACAATTGTGTATATGTTTATGATTTTATTGGCTGGAATTTATTAAAATTTCCATCTTTCTTTTCTAAAAAAATCAAACAATGAAATTTCCTCAATATTATAATGTTTACATACATTTGGTATTTTATGAGCATGTGGTTTTATAGTTTCTGTATGAACAAGAATAGCTCCATTGAATTTTGCCTGTGCAATTACAAATGGATCAGCTTGTGGTCGACCAGTGAGTATAGCAGATTGTTTGATGAGATTTGGGAATTCTTCTAATATTTCACTAATAAAAGTTTGTTCTTTAATTGAAGGTTTAAGGAAGTATTTTTTATTCCGTTTACTCCATTCCGCGACATACTCATCGTTATAATCCTTTATTTCTCTAAATACTTCAATTGACGAAATTATTTTATTCTCATTAAACATTTCTTCTAAATTTGTCCAAAGAGTATCAAATACGTCAGGTGGATATTTATTGAGATCTATAAAAGGACCACTATCAATTACATATTTTACATTATTGAATAATAACATATTTTTTAAAATATTCTCTTTTCGTACACAGGAATTTTGTTTATTTTGATAGACAATATATCTGCAACTTGAGTCTGATCAATTTTTCCTTTGTGATATTGACTAAGTATATCTGTAACAAAATTTTTCCCAAAATGACTAAAGTTCGTAACATGATAAGTAGGACCTCCATTACTTTTCCTTTGTTCTTCCTTTTGCCTTTCCTTAATCTTTAAAAAATCTTCCTTCCATTTTTTTCTTGCTTCTAAATAATAAGGCTTTGTGGTTCTTTTGAGATCAAGCAATTTTCTTAAAACAACTTCTTTAGACACTTTATACTTTTGGGCAATAATCTCAAGTTCATAATCATTCCATTTTTTCTTTTTTACGGACATCAAAATATTTTCGTTAACTAATTCCTTTTCAGGAAGAAGAATTTCCGAAGCGAACTTATTACAGAATACTTCTATTTTATCTGGATTTTTTCTTAATTCCTGAGTAATAACATCTTTAAATATACCACCAGTATTGAATAATATATGACAGAGTTCATGGAAGATGGTAAATATCTTACCGTTAGAACTGTCCCCACTATTAAGTATTATTACTGGGAATTCATTGTCAACCAATGAAAATCCTCTAACATCATTTAAGGGGAATTGAAAAACATAAATTCCATTTAGTTCTATTAATTCCCTATAGTAAATAAAAGCTTCTTCAGAATTTTTGAAACTTATTTTCAATCTTTTTGATAAGCCTAAAAATTTTCTAATTGTTTCAGCTGATTTAACAGGATCACTATTTAATCTAAAAATATAATCTTTGAATAATGGCTTTTCAGTTGGGTTTTTGCCATTATGCAGTTCATTTAAGTATAATTGTAAATTCTTTACTTTCCTTATTTCCATTCTTAACTTGGGTGTCAGAAATTCTATTTCTTCATCACTAATTGTCCTAAAATCTTCTTTAACATTTGATTCTTTTGGAGTGTTTTTCATAAAAAATACTGCAAGTGGTCTTTTATAAATAGAATATGCTAATTTTTCAAGTTGTGCTAAAGAAGGAGTAGAATCTCCTTTTTCCCAATCAACTATAGTATTAACATCTTTTTTTATCTTTACGGCCACCTCTCCAACGGATAAACCAATACTTTCTCTTGCCCAAACAAGAATAAGAGGATTAATTTTTATTATTTGATTTGTAGTTTTCATCTTATATACAAGATACTAATTTAGTTTTTTTTCCTACTTGGCCTTGCCGATAATAGAAAATATACTATACTAATGCGTTTATTATCCCAATACGAGCAATGTTATTGTGTTTATTTCGCTTTTGTTTATTGTTTTTTTATTAATATTACTTTGTATAATTCTTAGTTGTTTATTTTAATAAACTCGCATCTTAATTTCTTTTTCAGGTTTTATTACCAACTCCTACAAAACTTCCGCATCTTTTGCTTATTAAACTAAATCCAAAAATACAAAAAATAATAATATAAAATCAATATTTTTTAAAAACGATTGTCTATTGATAATTACAATCATAGGTATGTAGCTTGTCAATAACTTCACTTTTCACTTTGCTTCGCAAAGTTTCATAATGCAAACAAAAAAAGGGGAACCGAAAACGATTCCCCTTTTTTAATGATTTAAAAACAATCTTTATTTGATTGTGATTTTTTCAGTACTTACTCCATTACTTGTTTCAACGCTGATGATATAAACACCGGATTGATAAGTTGAAGTATTAATATTTATACTTGAATTATTTACATTATTATCAAACATAACTTGTCCGATAAAGTTTATAATCCTGACACGGCTAATATTAGTATTTGCAACTACGTTTAATACATCGGTTGCAGGATTTGGATAAATTGATATATTAGCTTCAACATCCATATTATCAGATGCACCTTTTGTAATATTTATAACACTAAATTCGCCATCTTCAGCCGGATAAGTGTTTTCGGTATATGCTTCTTCATAATCATCAACCAATGCGTAGGTTGATGAAACCTGACTTTGTGATTGATTATCCCATACTTTCAGTGCGATATCATTTCCATTAACATAACCTTTTTGGCTTGTTAATGTGCTGAATATCGGCAAACTGTTTTCTAAAGTATTTTCTGAACGAATAACAGTTGAACCAACCATTATATTTCCGTCATAAGCTGCAACTTCATCACCGATATTTAATCCCGAAATATAAATTGTATAAACAGGATCGGCAGCATTTCCACCTTCAAAAGTGAAATGTTTGATAACTTTTTTATGAACAGAACTTTTAGCTGCATCAACCGGAATATTATAAACCAATTCATCGTCGGCAAACATTTTAACAAGGTATCCTTCTCCAGGAGCCAAATCACCAAGTCCGTTAACCCAGTTAGGGCCAATTTTTCTTAGCATTTCACCATTTGAATTTCTGATATAATCCAGATCATCGGTTAAAATTCCTTCAAACGCTACAAGAGCATCAATTGCTTCAAGAGGCAGGTAACTTACAAACTGATAACCTGTGAATAAATCAATAGGTGTTATCGGGTTTAATTCTTCGCCAGTAATTTCTAAAATTTCACCACCAAACATTTTGAATAAATATCCTTCTGTTGTGATCCAGTCGCCGATTCCGTTCACCCAATTAGGACCAATTTTTCTTAAAATAGTACCATTTGAATTTCTTACAAAATCAAGGTTTTCATTAAGAATGTTTTGTAACACAACGAGCATATCGGGATTTTCAACTTCAATTCGTGAAGAAATGAATTGGTAGCCTTCCATTAGTTCGATATTTTGAGTAACATCACCACCCGGAGCTATACCAAAGAAAATAAGATATTGTTCCATTAACTCGTCTTTTGTGGCATCACTATCATCAAGTCCACCGAATTCATAGGAGCAACCGATTGTATTATAACTACCTTCTGCATAAGCAACACCACAACCGTAACTTGGTGATTGGTTTTTGAAAATTAAATCGGCTGGTGCAATTGCAGCAATATGATCGATCCAACTGTTGGCTCCTGAGTAATTATAACTCATACCTTCAGTAAAGGTTCCGGCTTGTCCCAGAATTGTCCCAAGGTCACTACTACCATCAGCTTGCGGATTGATATTAAACATTGAATGCACTGCTGTGGCATTATCATAATACCATGTGTCTCCACCTTCCATATAAAGCATACCTCCATTATTAAGATAGGCGGCAAGAGCTTGTCCTTCTCCGCTTGATAATACATGGTTAGTACTATAAATACCAAGACAAACAAATATTGATGAATAGAGGTTCAGATCGGCAGGTAAAGCAGTAAGTATCTCACTTGAAACCCCAAGATTTGTGATACTGGTTTGCATTTCGGGCCCTGAAGAATGGTCAGGATCAAGGTCAAGGATAAGAACCGGAATTTGTCCGACAACAATAATAAATTCACCTGTTCCGCTAATTCCAAGATCAGCAAACATATTAAAATTAAAATTAGCAATATGTCCGGCAGGTGTACTCATATCGGCAGTAATATTGAAAGTTTGTTGCAATGTTCCGCCTGGTATAATATTGCCGTAATTTTGAGTAGAAGAATTAATTATAATATAAGGATCGGTAATAAGTAATTCTCCTATAACATTATAAGCTTCGGAAGTTCCGGTGTTATTAATATCAATAACAAGGTCAACGGTTTCACCCGGGTCAACTTTGCCATTATTATTTCCGCTAGGATCAAGAATAACAACGTCTCCCAATCCAATAATCGGAGCATGTCCTTCGATTGAGAAGTTGCTTTCCCAGACACTGCTTCCATCAGTTGCACTAACCATAAACAAAACAAAATGTCCGTCAGGAATATCGTTTGCTACATCAAATGCGTAACCGTCAACAACTGTTACAGTACTTTCAGGAGCAATGTTTCCGAAATTTTCAAAACCATCTGTAATAGTAATATAATCATCATCAGTACTGATTGTAACATCAACATTAACAGCTTCATCTAAACCTACATTTTTCATTGTAAGGCTTAAAAGAATTGATTCACCGTAATCCATCATTCCGTTAGCATTACCGCTTGCATCATTAATTTCATAAGAATCTTTCACAATATATGGTCCGTCGAGTGGAATAACAGGAATTTCAGCTTGATATGGAAGGAAATTATTACTTGAAACAGTTACCATTGCCACACCCGGGTCCTGAACAGGGCTATCAAACATAACGGTAACAACTCCGCTTCCGTCAGTAAATCCTATTGCATAAATTGAACCGTCAGCATTGCTGATACAAACTCTTGCGTTCTCAACCGGTCCACTATTACCATTAACGGTAACACTAAACTCAGACAAACCGAGGAATAATTGTGCGTCATGGTTCACAAGTAGTTCAGTAGGTTGAAGTGTCCATGCCTCAATTGATGCATCACCTAACCACAAATATGTTCTAACATTAGATCGTCCTATTGTTCCATGCACATTTAATACGGTTACATTGGCAAAATTTGTTACATAACCAATATTAAAGATTCCTTCTTCGAAAACTGCTTTATACATTTCTTTATCATAATCGTGATTTGGAATAGTATAGGAAGGGATGATAGCACCATTAATTGCAACTGCAGCAACCGGTGATTTCATAAATGATTCGCATAAACAGTTTCCGCTATGAGCGACAATATCCATATTATCGCAGCAAACGTCTGTACAAACGAATAGTCTGTCATTGTTTGTAAACTGATTTACATTAGAAGCTGTGAAATTGCTTCCGTTCCATCCGGTAAATGCTGTTGCACTACCGTGTCCTCTATAATTGAAGTATCCACCGGAATGGGAGTTAACCCAGTTTACAATATCATTATTTGATGCACCTGCACCACCATAACATTGTGTGAAAATGGGGTTTTGTAGTGCATAATTAAAGTTTCTGATTTCTTCTTTACAAGCAGTATATTTGCCGGGATATTCTTGTCCGTGAGCGATTAATAAAACATTTTCAGCCCAATTGGTAGTAGCATCAGGATTTAAATAATAATCCATAGTTTTTTGGATCTGCAATTCCAATTCTCCCATATTATCATAAACAAAACGTCCGATAGCAATATCAGCATAGTGGTCATCAGGTCCATCCATCATAGAGTACCAACTATCTGAATATGATGGATCTTCTCCAGAAGGTGCCCACCAATACATTGGTACATCATTTGAACCTCCGCCATTACCGCCGTTTGGATATGCATCACCAACCATTAAAATATATTCAAGGCCTCCATTATCATATAATTCTGTTACATAATCTTTGAAATTTTGAGGTGTATTAAAGCCTGGTTCCATTGTACGAACCTCAACTTTATATCCTTGTTGGTTTTTCCATTCAGACAAAGGTTGAATTGCGTCAACAGCTTCTGTATTAGTAATAATAAGATATTTAATATCAGTATTATCTCTTGTAGTAACAGTATAACCAAGCGAATTGAAGTTTGAAATTGCTTTTTCATACATATTGTAGAATTTTGGTGTAATTTCTTTACTTCTTGTAAAAAGATTTTCACTGTCGGTTCCGTAGAATTCAATCTCAACTTTAAGGCTTGTAATTACTTCTAATTCTTTTGTTGATGGATTATAAGTAAATGGAGTGAAATGAAAACCAGAAACTTTAACATCTCTCCAAATACCCGGTTTAGAAAGAACTATATTCTCACTGGGGAAAGATTTGTCTGAATTATAAAATTCATTATTAATAACAAATTGTTCGGATTTTCCTCCCTGAACATCAACCGATGGAGTTTGAAACGGATAAATTGTATAATTCGATAATTTTATACTTGTCATTTCAATAATATTAAATCTTGCAAGCTTTTCAGCCGGAATACCAATTACCTCGTTAATCATTGGTAACTGAGGCATTCCAACTTCCTGTTGGGTATTAAGCTCAGAAAGTTCAATTAATTGAAAGTTTGTTCCCTCTTCTGTAACATTAGTTACAAACATACCGGGAACACTGATATCAAGCACTAATTTTGAAGCATCTTGTTGCTCGATTTGAACAACAGGTAGTTGTGGATTGCTGCTTGTGAAATTCACCCAAGACTTTTGTGCAAAAGTGAACATTACAAAACTCATTAGAAAAACTAATGTAAAAGCTGTTTTTTTCATAGTAAAGATTTAAGTTAATAATTAATTTATTTGTTTTAATTTATTTTCTGTCACAATTTATTTTCTGTTTCGTTATTAGAATTTTGTCGAATATTATGGTTTAGTGAGAAATGATCATTTTCTTTGTTTTGATAAAATTTTCATTAGCCGACGAAATTACAATTTTATATTGGTAAATTCCTTGTTTTAAATCCGAACAATTGAATTTAATTTCATGAACACCACTTGTCATATCTTTATTCACCAAAGTAATAACTTTTTCGCCTAATAAATTATAAATATTTAATTCAACATTTGAATTTTCTGTTAAACCAAATTCTATTTCTGCGATTTCTGATACCGGATTAGGATAAACGTTTCCAAGATATGCTTGTGATAAGCCAAAGTCGTTTTCGGTAAGTTTTACATTTGCTATACTATATTCGCCATCGTTTTCAGGGAAAATATTTTCAATATAAGCATCGCCATAAGGATTACTGAAATTAACTTGGGCAGAATAATATTTCTTTTCACTTTCATCCCAAAGTTTAAATGACATTTTATTTCCGGCAGAATACCCATGTCCGGAATTAATAGTGCTGAAAATTGGTAGAGCATTACTATAAATATCATCTGAATTTATTGCTAAAGCTCCAACCAAAACATTTCCATCAAAAGCGGCAATTTCATCACCAATTTCCAGTCCGTTGAAATAAATTGTATAAACAGGATCAGCAGCATTTCCACCGTTAAAAGTGAAATGCTCGGGTTTTGAATAATTTATATTACTTAAAGCTTTTTCGCTTGGTATGTTATAAATTAATTCATCATTAGAATACATTTTTACAAGATAACCTTCGGTAGGATTTGCATTTCCGATTCCGTTAACCCAGTTCGGCCCGATTTTTCTTAACATGCTTCCATTAGAATTTCTGATATAGTCAAGGTTATCGTTGATTATATTCTCGAAAGTTACCATAGCATCAATTGATTCTGCCGGGAAATAACTTATAAATTGGTATCCTGTATATAAAGAAATTGGTGTAAGCGGGTCGATTTCCTCACCGTTCATTTCAAGTGTTTCCGTATCGTTCATTTTGAACAGATAACCTTCGGAGCCTATCCAGTTACCAATACCGTTAACCCAGTTTGGCCCGATTTTTCTTAAAATTGTTCCTTCCGAATTCCTGACAAATTCGAGGTTTTCATTTAAAATGTTCTGCAAAACAATAAGCATATCAGGATTTTCAACTTCAACCCGACTTGAAACAAATTGGTATCCTTGATTTAGGTTTATATTTTGAGTTATTCCGCCCGAGGGCAATAATCCGAAGAAATCAAGATATTTTTCCATTAAATTATCTTTAGTGAAACTGCCGTCATCCAGTCCTCCAAATTCAAATGATGTACCGATTGTTTTGTAATTTCCTTCATCATAAGCAACCCCGCAACCGTAATTAGGAGATTGATTTTCAAAAATTACGACTGCAGGCGAATTTGCACCAATATGGTCTATCCAACTGTTGTCACCCGAATAGCTAAAGTCCATGTCTTCTGTAAATGTTCCACTTTGCCCGTTGATTGTACCGAGGTCGCTCGATCCGTCAGATTCGCCGTCAATATTGAACATAGAATGAACGGCAGTCTGGTCATCGTAATACCAGGTGTCTCCACCTTCCATATAAATTTTGCCTCCGTTAATTAGAAAAGCAGCTAAGGCTTGGCCTTCATCACTACTTAAAACATGATTATCGGAATAGATACCAAGGCAAACAAAAATTGAAGAATAAAGTTCTAAATCATTTGGAATGGAAGTAACATATTCGTAGCCAACACCAAGATTATCTAATGAATTTTTCATTTCAGGCCCTGAAGATGTGTTTTCATCAAGATCAAGGACCAGAACAGGAACTTGTCCGATAATAAGATTGAATTCTCCGAAAGCGGCAATACCTAAGTCGGCGGTAATATCAAAGTCAAATTCAGCTAAATATCCGGTAGGAGTACTGCCTGAAGCTGTAACACTAAATGATTTTTCCATCATTTCACCTCCGAGAATATTGCCATAATTTTGAGAACTTGTATTTATAGTTATATATGATGTATTTACTGATAATTCGCCAAGAATATTATAAGCTTCTGAAGAACCGTTATTTTGAACACTAATCATAATATCGACAGTTTCACCCGGATCAATGCGGCCATCACCTGAAATAATAAATTCGTTCATTTTTAGAATTGGAGAATATCCGGTAATTTTAAAATTACTTTCCCATACATCACTTCCATCAGTAGCTGAAACAATTAAAAGAATTTCATGTTGATCAGGAATATTATTTGCTATTTCAAGCTCAAAACCATTGTCAACAGAAACAGCTTCTCCGGCAGGAATAATACCATAGTTTTCGGTGTCGTCGGTAATAGTGACGAATTCATCGGAGGAACTTAAACTAACTGTTACATTTCCTGTGTTTTCAGTACCATAATTCAACATTTCCAAGGATAATTGAATAGCTTCACCATAATCAGCTAAGCCATTTGCATTACCTGTGTTATCATTAATTTCATGTGAAGTGTATGCAACAAAAATTCCACCGGGGATAACTGTCAGATCAAAAGTTTCGGGGAAGCAATTATATCCGCTTACAATCAATTGAGCATCACCGGGAGTAGGAAATATAGGGTCAATAGCTATGTTTGCAATACCGTATTCATCGGTTTTACCAATTCCGTAAACAATACCTTCTTTCATCAATACACAACTCATGTTTTCAAGCGGTGATCCATTACTGCTTACTTCAGCCTGATAATTTTGAACACCCATTAGAATTACTTGTTCGTATTGAACATCAATACTTACGGGTTCGTCAGTCCAGACTCTCATGGCCGGGTCACCAAGAACATTACAATCGTAGAAACACCATCGCAGAGCACCTTCTTCCCATTGGCCGGGAGCATTAACCCAAGGAGCTGTCTCAATTTTAGAAACCATGTGTGCTGTTCCGATATGGCTGAGCTTGTCATGGTACATTGCGTCGGTAAATTCACGGTGCATATGTTGAGAAGGGCCTTCGGTCTGGCCTTCGTTAAACCATCCGTAGCGTGAGTTCCCAACAAAAGCATTTGCCATATTATCAATCTTTACCATTTCTTCGCCTATACAATCGCTTGCGTCAAAGGACCCGCAAATACAGCCGTGAGTGTAAATAGTTGTATAATTATGATCAACACCATTGGTTTGTGAGAAGTTTGAGTTTGTGATATCAGAAGTAGAAAGATTCATTACGGTGTTGGTATTTGCATGCCCGACATGATTTACGAATGAAACACCCGAGTTTATCATATTTATCATATCACTTCCTCCCCAGCTTTGGTCTCTGGCAAACATAGTGATGTAATCGTAATCTTCAGGAATACCATCGGTAGTATAACCATTGTCTTCGTGATAACCGATTAATAATTCCAAATAATCAGCTCCCCATGTAATCGGATCACCATATAAATGTTCGCCGGCAAGTAAAGGTTGGCGTAATTCGCCTAAAACCGGATTGCTTTGATAAGAAACAGATTTGTTCATCATGCTGTTAAGTTCAGTTGTATTACTAAAACTAAATCGTGCAACAGAAATATCAGGTAATAAGTCGTCTTCGCCGATTTCTCCCCAAAGGTTATCGCCGTCATCATTCCATGTTCCGTCAAGAGCTGAATAATAAAGATCGGCAGGAATATTATCATCTTCATATGTTGATGATGATGCTACAGTACAATAAAATCCGCGATAAGGGACAATTTCGACATCGCCGCCAAGCATCACATGTTCAATCCCTGAATTTTGATATTCCTGAATTATATAATTTCTGATCTTTTCAGGATTGTCTTGTCCGGGCATGGAAGAATAAATATTTTCAACTGTTTCAATCTGAGTAGTTATTCCTCTTGGAATATATAAATCTATCAAATCCTGAAAACTGTTTTCAAATTGTGCTTTCGTAATAATCAACATTTGATAGGTTTCGTAATCATATCCTTTGTCGGGATATTGAATTAATGCTTCCGGATTTTGAGAAAGATTTTTAATCCTTTTGATTATATTTTTTGTCGAACTAATGTTTTGTAAAGCATCAACAGCCTCAGAATTATTTTTAGTTTTAATTTTTACGATTATCTTTTTAAAATAAGATAGTTTTCCGCTTGCCGGATTATATTGAACCGGTGTGAAAGCTGAAAGTGCAAAAGAATATCCATTCATAAATTCAGTTGATAATTCACCTGCCAAACTCAAAGGATAGGTATTATCGGAATTATATATTTTATCTTTTTTTGCAAATTTTCCTGAAGCATCCTCCGATAATGGCCTTGAATGCTGTTGCGGATAAATATTAAAACTTCCTTTTAAATCAACTTTTTCTTCGCCTATTATCTCAATTGACTCTGCAATTTGTCCGGGAGGCAATAAAAGTGAAACGGAATGATAGGGAAGAGCAGGCTCACCCGCCGGGCCTGTAAGTTTGGTATTATTAAAATTTACGACATCATAAGCATCAATTTTACTTATCGATAGTTCGTTAAAAATGTATGTTTTTTCAATTGTTTGAGCCTCGCTAAAAGCAAAGGCAAAAAAGAATACACAAAGTATTAAAAAATTTCTCATTATCAATTAAATTATATTATAAATTAAGTTTATATTCAAAACACATAGGTTAATCAAAAATCAAGACAATAATACATGAAATTTGGTTGCTTCTTAAAATAGAAAAAAGCATTATTGACAGGCTTTTATGTAATGAAAGTCAATATAAAAAACATTTCTTTCTTGCCTAATTGATTTCACTATTCCAAATATTGACCTGAGTTCTCAAATTCAATAATTCTCGGCACATTCAAATTTGGTTTTAAATTAACGGATTTCTATAAAAAAAAATCGGCAGTAGTACTTTAACTACTGCCGATTATTCATATCATTTTGGTACTTTTGTAAGTACTATTTTTAATACAGCTATTCAATAATTAACTTTTTATTAATAACTGAATTATCACTTTCAGCTCTGATAAGATAAATTCCAGTCTCAAAACTTTCGGTATTAATATTTATTATTGAATTATTTTGTAATTCATAATACACAATTTGTCCAACAAAATTTGTAATCATAATACTGTTTATTTCATATGAGGATTGGATTGTGATGTTGTTTGTTGCAGGATTCGGGTAAATGCTTATCATTTCCTCTGCTTCAAAATTAGATACTTTTGTAATGTTTACTACACTATATTCCCCATCTTCACCAGGATATACATCCGAAACATAGGAATCATACATTGATTCCATAGTGAAATCGGCAGGAACAATATTACCTGATGACCAAACTTTTAATGTGATGGGATTTCCATCTACATATCCTTGTCCGTTGGTTAATACGCTGAATACTGCAAGTGAATTATTAAATACATTTTCTGATATTACTTTCATAGCACCAACCATTACATTTTCGTTATAAGCAGCTACTTCATCACCAATTTTTAAGCCGGCAATATACATTGTATAAACAGGTTCGGCTGCATTACCACCTTCGAAATTAAAATATTCAGGTTTGATTTTTTTAGTATCTGTAGATTTCTCATCAGTAACAGGATAAACCAGGATATCCGGATTATTCATTTTAACGAGATAGCCTTCACCAGGCATTAAATCCCCAATGCCATTAACCCAATTCGGCCCGATTTTCCTCAATGTTCCTCCATTAGAACTTCTGATATAATCAAGATTGTCGTTGATGATACTTTCAAAAGCTATCATTGCATCAATTGCTACATCAGGGAAATAACTAATAAATTGGTATCCTAAATGTAAAGCAATTGGTGTTAGCGGATTAATTTCT
>Ga0222665_1000694_pt1 | contig 18547 bp, 13 predicted proteins | sample AntAcemetagen653_FD_179853 | JGI IMG/M metagenome (GOLD analysis project Ga0222665, IMG submission 179853) | Saline water microbial communities from Ace Lake, Antarctica - #653 | ecosystem: Environmental > Aquatic > Non-marine Saline and Alkaline > Saline | place: Antarctica: Ace Lake...
TGACCTGACATCCTGCAACTGCACCCACTTTTGGAACACGAAATATCTCTTTTACCTCTGCGTGGCCAATAACATGTTCTTCCAGAACCGGCTCTAATAAACCGGTCATGGCAAGGCGAATATCCTTGATGGCGTTATAGATAACATCGTAGTACCGAATATCGACATTTTCTTTTTCCGAAACTTCAACAACGCGTGGGGTTGCCCTTACATTGAATCCAATAATAATAGCTCCCGAGGCAGTAGCAAGCATCACATCCGACTCTGTAATGGCTCCAGTTGCCGAATGAATGACATTGAGTTTGACCTCTTCCGTACTCTGTTTAACTAATGAATCAAAAAGCGCTTCCGCTGAACCCTGAACGTCTGTCTTTAAAATAATGTTAAGTTCCTTCACATCCCCCTTGCTTATCCTTTCAAAAAGGTCATCAAGACTTACCGGTCCTCTCTTTGTCAGATCCTGCTTCTTAGCCCTACCCTTTCGATGTTCAATGATCTGTTTAGCGGTTTTTTCATCTTTTACAACTATAAATTCATCACCTGCCATGGGAACGCCTGAAATACCGTACAGTTTGACAGGAACAGACGGACCGGCGTTTTTCATCATCCTTCCCCTGTGATCAAGCATTGCCCTCACTCGACCAAAATAATCTCCGCAGACGAATTGACAACCCGGGTTGAGTGATCCGTTCTTTATCAGGACTGTGGCCACTGGCCCCCTGCTCTTGTCTAATTCCGCCTCAATAACAGTTCCTCTCGCCTCTCTATTTGGATTGCCCTGCAATTCGAGCATTTCAGTCTGAAGCAATATAAGGCCTAATAGATCTTCGACGCCTTCACCGGTTTTGGCCGAAACATGCCCTAACAAGGTTTCTCCACCCCATTCCTCAGGAGCAAGATCGAGTTCAGCTAATTCTCTCTTTACCTTTTCCGGATCTGCTTCCGGTTTATCGATCTTATTAACTGCAACCACTATCGGTATATTTGCCGCGCGGGCGTGATTAATGGCTTCCTTTGTCTGAGGCATGGCGCCGTCATCTGCTGCCACAACCAGCACTATGATGTCAGTAACTTTTGCCCCTCTTGCCCGCATGGCAGTAAATGCCTCATGCCCTGGGGTATCCAAAAAAACGATATCACCACTTGCGGTTTTGACATAATATGCCCCGATATGTTGCGTAATACCCCCTGATTCCCCTCCTATGATATTAGATTTCCTAATATAATCGAGCAGCGACGTCTTCCCGTGATCAACATGCCCCATAATGGTTACCACGGGTGGTCTCGGAGACAGATCTTCAGGTGGGTCAACAATGTCTGAAAGGAAACTCTCCTCCTCAAAGGTATCCAGTTCAAGTTCGAAACCGAAGTCATCTGCCGCAACAGATGCGGTCTCAAAGTCTATGGGCTGGTTGATGTTTGCCATTACACCCAAATTAATCAACCGCTTCATCAGTTCAGCCGCCTTGGTCCCCATGGCCTTGGCTAAATCTACGACTGTGACGAGCTCCTGGACCTTGATCCTTCTCTTTATGGCCTTGGGAACGGTGATTTCGGTATGCTTAAGCTTTCTGGGTGTCTCTTTCCCTTTCCTGCCGCTTTTCGGCCCTTTACGTTTCCGGGGGCGACCATTATAAAGATCGGCACGTTCATACACCTCCTTTTTTCGCCGTCTAAATGTGCCTCTGGCAGGGCTATCTTCGGCTTTTGCCCCTTTTCGGCCTTTCTTCTTGGAGGGTATTCCTTTTTTCGATTTTTCTTCCTTCTCCTTTGGGGGTTCCAAAGGGGGTTCAGTTATTGATTTCTTAGCAGGAGTGGCCTCTTTTTTGACTTCAGCTTTTTTGGCCAGAAGATCCTTCAGTGGACCTTCTTCAGGACTCATTATGATCTTGGCCGGCTTCTCAACTTTCTTCTTTTTCCCTCTTTTCGGCTTGCCCTTAGCTCGTTTAACAGGCTTTTCGACCTTTTTGTCTATAAGTTCCGGCCTTGCCTTTTTTGCTTCGGCTAAGGGTACTTCTGCGGGAGCGCTGACCCCTGTTTTTTCCTCAGATTCTCCCTTTGGCGTCTCCTCAACAGCGGGTATTTCTTTGATTTCCCGCTTTTTCTCCAATACATCCTCTTTGGGGGCAGTTTTCGTTTCTGGGGCTTTTTCTTCATCTACCGTAGTTTCGGGGGGCTTCTGCTCGACTCTGACAACCTTCTTACGCCTGCGAATCACCGTAGGTTTGATTCGTTTTTCCACGACCACTTCTGATACAGCTCCGGACACAATTTCCCTTGCCTTGACAACCGATTGTTCATCAAGAGTACTCATGTAATTCTTAACGTCCATCCCACCGGCGGTGAGCTTCTCCACCAGCTGCTTGCTTTCCAGGTCGAGTTCTTTTGCTAATTCATAAACCCTGACTTTAGCCATTGATTCCCCCAAAAATTATTCAAATTGGTCGTACACCAGCCTGTTTCTTGTCCTGAATGCCCTATTGAGTCGTTTGCTCGTTTTCAGGGCCATCAAACAGGATTTGTCAGCACAGACATAGGCGCCCCGGCCCTTTCCTTGGCCGCTAATATCTTGAACTACCACCTCTCCGGCAGTCAAGACGAGCCTGATCAAATCCTTCTTGTCCCGCTTTGTGCCGCAAGATATGCATGTCCTTATCGGTATGTGCCCTTTCCCATTATTCATCAGGGACTTTTACGCTCTCGGTTTCATCATTATTCTGGTTCGGCGAATCCTCTGTTTCAGGCCCTTGGACCTCTTCTGTTTCAGATTTTTCATGATCAGAGAGATCTTTATCTTTGGTTTCATTATCATCCTGTCCAGGCAGGTCCTCGATTTCAGACTTTTCCACTGCATCCGTTTCAGTGTCTTCATCGTCAGGGGCATTCTTTCCTGTGGCTTCCCCGATCTCATTCTCTAAGGGGTTTTCCGCCTCTGGTTCTTTCGGCTTATCTTTTTCGATCTTAGCCCTTTTAGCTCGTTCATCAGTATAACGAATGGCCTCTTTAATGAGTTCCTCTGCCCTCGACTCTGACATTCCCTTTACAGATAGTAGATCTTCAACCCTGGCTCCTGCCACATCCCCGGCAGATTTAAAGTCGACCTCATATAGATCGGTAGCTCTCTTTTCCCCGATTCCCTGTAGATCGAGGAGGGACCGGTATCCATCCTTGAGGGCTTCATTATAATTGGTTTCGCCAGCAACATCCAATCTCCATCCGGTTAATCTCGAGGCCAACCGCACATTCTGGCCCCTTTTTCCTATTGCCAATGACAACTGGTCATCGGGGACCACTACTTCCATACTGCGGTTTTCCTCATCTACGATGACTCTCGTGATCTCAGCTGGCGCCAAGGCATTGCATATAAACTTTGCTGAATCAGGGTCCCAGGTGACAATATCTATCTTTTCGCCGCGCAGTTCCTGGACAACTGCCTGGACTCTCCTCCCCTTCATCCCTACACACGCCCCCACCGGATCCACATCAGTGTCTTTAGAGCTTACCGCAATCTTGGCCCTGGCTCCAGGTTCTCGGGCGACCTGCATTATTTGCACGATACCCTCAGAGATTTCAGGGACTTCATTTTCAAACAGGATTGCCAAGAAATTTGGATGGGTCCTGGAAAGTATAAGCTGCGGGCCTCGACTGAACTGTTTTATCTCCAAGATATAGGCCCTGATCCGATCGCCCTGTCTGTAAGACTCCCTCGGCATCTGCTCCTTTTGTGGCAGCTCGGCTTCTGCCCTCCCTACATTGACAATAATGGCGCCCCTGTCAAATCGCTGCACGATCCCGTTGAGGACCTCTCCACGCCGGTCTTTAAAATCCTCATAGACCATATCTCTCTCAGCCTCTTTCAGACGCTGCATTATAACCTGTTTGGCTGATTGGGCTGCGATCCTTCCAAAGGTGTCAGTATCCATCTTGTCCCCGAGGCTGTCCCCTACTTCAGATTCGGGATCCATTTTGTGAGCATCCTTAAGGGATATCTGAAGATTTTTATTTGTAACCTCCTCGACAACTTCCTTAAATTCAAAGGCCTCAATCTCCCCCGCGTCCTCATTATACCTTACCTCGAGATCGTAATCCGGGCCGAATTTCTTGCGAGCTGCTGCCTTCACTGCCTCCTCAAGGGCTTCTATCAAGACATCCTGTTCAACACCCTTTTCACGACTTACCTGGTCAATAACCCTTTTCAAATCCGAAATCATCACTTAAGCTCCATAAAACGCTGAATTCTTCAATTTTCAAAATCATACACCAAATTAGCTTTTTCAACATCCCCATAAGGGAGCAAAATCAAATCATCTTTTACACTAAGACACAAAATCCCATCCTGAAAGGATTGCAGGCTACCTCTAAAATTTTGCTGCCCTTCAAGGGGGGTGGCCATCCTTATTTTGATGTTCTTTCCAACAGCTCTCTCAAAATCCTTTTCCTTTTTAAGGCGTCTGTTGAGGCCCGGAGATGAGACTTCCAAGACATATCCTTGATCGAAAATATCTTTGACTTCAATCAGATCGCCGATCTCTCTGCTCACCCGGGCACAGTCATCTAAGGTGATTCCTCCAGATTCATCCACATAGATCCTGAGTATCCACCTGCCCTGTTCAGAAAGATATTCAATATCAACCAGTTCAATCTCCATCTCATCAAGAATCGGTTCAATAAGGGCGGTTACCTCTTTTATAACCGGGCTGGTCATTTCTGACATAGTCTGAACCAATCCTATAAAACAAAAAAGCGGGCTATGACGCCCGCTTCCCCTTTGCAGACTAAATTGTAAAGCGCTCTATTACATAAGATCCTTTAAGTAAAAATAGAAGGAATTATGAAAAACCAACGCAGTGTCCACAATTCGAAGTAGATCAATCGCTCCTAAAACCGGTTGACAACCTCAAAAAGGGGGAATAACGTCAAAACTTACTGAGACCTTTGCAAAACGCTCCCTTTTACCCAATCTCAGCGTCAGGCTCAGATTTTAATCCTCGAAATATTCGACATATTCCTGTGGTTAAAATCCTCGCCTTCCTTGACCTTGACCAGATAAGGGCAGACTTCGAAATTGAGCATTTTTCAAAGGTCTCTTACTTGCGACTAATGGAGCGGGCAACGGGGGTCGAACCCGCGACACCAAGCTTGGGAAGCTTGTACTCTACCAACTGAGCTATGCCCGCTCAGAACTCCAATTATCTGCCTCACTCACAAGATGCACTTACCACTCATCCATTTGATTAAAAAATATAATATAGCTAATTCCCACAGTCAAGAGAAATTTTTACTTTACAAAACCATCAATTCCAAAAACCTTGACATTGAAGCACGATGAAAATAGAATATTTTCGTAACAATGTTGCCCTTTGACAAAAAACATAGTCAGATAATCGGCCTTTGTGCCACATTTTCAAACTTTCCCGCTCGGCGGGGCTGTCGACGAGTATGACCACATTTTAAAACAGGAGAAGAAAGAACCTTTGGAAGACGACTCTGAACAGGGATTTTGGGGCCTTATCAAATCCTTGATCAAGAAAAAAACACGCTTGGACCACAGTAATGATCTAACCGAAGAAATCCATGACCTCATAGATGAAGGGCAAGCCAAGGGCCTTATCTCCAACGAAGAATCGCACATGGTTTATGGCGTGCTCGATCTTAAAGAGACGAAAGCCCACGCCATAATGATTCCCCGGACTGAAATCCTCTCAGCCTCGGCGGATTCCACCCTTGGCGAGGTCATCGATCTTGTCACTGATTGCGGGCATACCAGGATTCCAATTCATAAGGATAATATTGACCACATTGTGGGAATCCTTCACTCAAAGGATCTTCTCAAACTCTTGGGTAAGGCTCCCGAATCCCATATTCCGTTTGATATCCTCAGAAAACCCTTTTTTGTCCCTGAAAACCGGCGAATCAGTGATCTCCTGAAAGACATGCAAGAAAAAATGACCCACTTATCTATAGTTACTGATGAGTATGGAGGCACTGCCGGCATTATCACCATTGAAGATATCTTAGAGGAAATTGTCGGGGAAATCATGGATGAGCATGACCACGAAGAGCCCCTGTTAGAGGTACTCGACGATGGATCTATTTTGGTAGATGCCCGTTTAGAGGTGGAAAAATTAGGAGCACAACTCAAAATAGACCTGCCAGAGGGAGACTTTGAATCAGTAGGTGGCTTTCTAATCCACCTCATTGGAAGAATACCGGAAGTGAACGAAAAGGTATCGTTCCAAGACATTGAAATGATAATCAAAAAGGGGGACGAGCGAAAAATTGAGGAGGTTCTGATCTCCCGCAAGGACGAACCAGGAAAAGATGAACATCGAACATCGAACGCTCAACATCGAATACTGAATGGGGAAAGATAAAGAAACAGATCTTGAAAAAACTGAACTATCTGATGGGATTTTACAGGAAACAGAAGAGTTAACTGATATTTTCGTTATGAGTATTTAAAGGGCTGAAAAGAGCAGTAAATAGTCATTCAGAGTTCGACATTGGCTTTTTCATTGGACGTTGGACGTTCGATGTTCGATGTTCGACGTTCATCTTTCAAAACAACTTAGCACTCATGGGAGGGAACCCCACAGTCTTTCCTTAATTACAAAGGCAGTTACGGGTATGATTACAAGACTAGCCTCCCCTTCATTACGCAATCTACTCCTTGCTATCCTGTCCGGAGTTCTATTGACATTAGCCTTCCCCCCCGGACACCTTTCATTCGTTGCATGGTTTGCCCTGATTCCCCTCCTGAAAAGCATTGAAACCGCATCGCCTTATAAGGCCTTCAGATTAGGTCTTGTTTCTGGCCTGATCCATTATCTTACTCTGATTTACTGGATCATAGTAGTGCTCGGACGCTACGGAAACCTGAATATCTTTGTTGCCCTTTTATCGCTTCTCCTCCTCTCTCTCTATCTTTCACTCTATCTTGCCATCTTTGCCTGTTTGACAACCTGCCTCAAGGATTCCCGTTTCTCTATTATTCTAATGGCGTGTTTCTGGGTTGCTATAGAATACCTGAAGGGGCATCTTTTAACTGGTTTTCCCTGGTGCCTCTTAGGATATACCCAATATGAACAACTATATCTAATTCAAATTTCAGATCTTTTTGGGGTGTACGGCATCTCCTTCTTAATTGTCTTTGCAAACGGGCTCATCTTCCGCATGGTTACAAGGCATCACCACGAGACCAATGCCTCTCTTAAATGGGGACTTCCACTTCTTTTGATTTTTCTGATCGGGGCATTGATTTATGGGCATCACCGCCTCTCCGCTAACAGGGTAGGCGAAAAGAGTGGCTACCATATAAACGCAGCTATCATACAGGCGAACATTAACCAGGCTATCAAATGGGATCCGGCATACCAGATGGAAACCATAAAAACCTACCAACGGCTGACCCGCTCCACCAGGGCATTTAAACCTCAATTAGTTGTGTGGCCAGAGACGTCGCTACCCTTTTTCTTCCAGGATAGCCAGGACTTCTCTCCAAAAATATTTTCGCTTGCAGATAAGTCGGGGGCTATTCTCCTATTCGGCAGCCCGGCGTATAAACGTATCCGGGGCGCAATAAGGTACTACAACCGCGCCTACATGATCACACCGGAGATTCAACAGGTCCAGTATTACGACAAGATGCACCTTGTGCCCTTTGGTGAATATGTCCCCTTAAAAAAATACCTGCCCTTTATCAACAATTTAGTCCAGGCCGCTGGTGATTTCGCCACAGGAGAGAAGTTGGCTCCTCTGAAAACCGGGAATCTTTCAGCGGGAATTCTGATATGCTTTGAGGCCGTCTTCCCGGAATTGGCCAGGACCCTCGTAAGAGAAGGGGCAAACGTCCTTGTCAACATCACAAACGATGCCTGGTTCGGTATGACCAGCGCCCCCTACCAGCATCTCAGCATGGCCGTATTCCGCGCCGTGGAAAACCAAAGACCAATGATACGGGCCGCAAACACCGGATTCAGCGCTTTTATAGGGCCCCAGGGAGCCATTCTTTCCGAGAGCGATCTCTTTACCGAAGAGGTATTAGAACGTGCCCTGACTTTGTCTAATTCCCCTTTAACGTTCTACAGCCGCTTTGGAGACCTGTTTGCCATTGCCCTTCTCGTTATTTCCCTGACCAAAATCTTTTCCTGTTTTCGGACCAAATGGAGGCGCAGGCACAGAAATAAATAATTAGAGCCTGAACGAAATAACTTCCCTATTTCATAATCATAATCATAATCTTACTCAAAACGTAACATCTCAATAAGTAGCGGTAAAAGATCCTGGATTCCCGCTTTCGCGGGAATGACGAAATGGAGCAAATATCTGTCATTCCCGCGAAAGCGGGAATCCAGAAAAATGGAACAACAGAAGACTTACCCCGGTTTATTGAAAAGATACCTCAAAACGATTATGATTAAGATTACGATTAAGAGTATGAACCCAAAAACAACCCCGCGGCGGGGTCAAATGTGGCAGTTATTTCGTCCTAATTTGTGGGAGTTTTAAACCCGGGGCATCCGGTCATCACGGCATGTTTTCTGCTGGACGGATATTGGCGACATATCTCGGGCTTTACGTCTTGGATCAGACAAACCGAGCGGTTATCCGATGATATTTTTTTCAGAAAGGGGCAACTCTCTGCCAACTCTGTGCTGCCGGGTATCGTCCAAATTGTGTAGGATTTTTTGTTACCTTCTCCCTCAAAAACGCCCACGCACCGCAGGATGTCGCTTCGTCCTAACTCCTGCCATCGTGTCACATCTTCCTCTGTTACCTCCCTGTGGTAATCGAGAGTGCTGCAGCAGTAGCCGCATTGTCGACAGACAAAATCCTCCATCCCGGTTTCAATGCGAATCCCCTCCTGGCCGGTTGCAGAATCCACAGCCTTATAGGCCCGTGTTTGAAAAACCCTGGCGCAGATGGATGCCAGCAGTGGAACACTCAGATCAGAATCAAGGGACTCACAGAGGTATTCAACCATTTCCGGCCCGTCCATCCAGCGCATATTTTGACGTCCCGGCAGGCTGATCCATGCACCGTTCTTCTGTCCCTCCCTCTTTGCTACGATACTTCCCCCGGAAATCAGCCGAATTATTTGACAGAACAACATGATTTGCGGGTCGTATTGTCGAAAGTCACGGCAGATGGCCTCTACTGCCTCCTTACGGGTTAAAAAGAGACTTTCCTTTTTGATCATGGGAATCTCCGGCGCCGAATATTCCTTCCATTTCTAAAGGATTGCAATAACGGGCCAAGGGTGGCATAACTCTTTTTTCCATTAACTTTTTAATATAGCTAATTTTTCAGTTTTTTCCTACAGGTAAGTATCTGTTGCAACGGAAAAATACTTAATAACCAGACCACTAAGCCCTGGACTTTGAATAGTATACGAGAGAAGGTAACGTCTCAATAAGTAGCGGTGTGGCTCCTGGATTTCCGCTTTCGCGGGAATGACGATGGGGATAAGTGACTGTCATTCCGCGAAAGCGGGAATCCAGAAAAGTGGTCTTAGAAAGCACTTACCCCGTTTTATTGAAAAGATACGAGAGAATGCTATTTTTTGTTGATTAACTTGGTTGTTTTTGTTTAACTGTTTGATATTTTAAAATTTATTTCTCATCCCAGTAACATCTACCGGAACTCCTTCAGTTAAATTGTCTTCGCCCCGGTTAAATGATCCTGCGGAATTGAACGGGATAGTTGGGGCGAGGTGAATCAAATTTGCGGGAGAGTATCGCATTCATGGACCAACCCTCAGATATAGCAGTGGCCCTCAGTGGCGGAGTGGACAGTTCATTGGCCGCGGCAGTGTTGAAGACGGCCGGCTGGGAGGTACACTGTGTCCACTTCCTGCTTCCCTCTCCCTCTTCTGTGGTAGAGGATAGGATTGAGGGGGTCACGAGGATTACAGAACACCTTCACATTCCCTTAGAGGTAATTGACATCAGGGATGACTTTGAGAATCTCGTGGTTAATCCATTTGTCGATGCTTATTTGAAAGGGCTGACCCCTAATCCCTGTGTCAGTTGCAACCCGTTAATCAAATTTGAGCGCCTGCATCGCTACATTTTAGAAAATGAGATCCACTGCCTCGCCACGGGTCATTATGTCAGACTCGGGAAGGGGGAGGAAGAGGGAGGGATCGGCTTTTGGAGGGGCAGGGATTTGAGGAAGGACCAGTCCTATTTCTTGCACCGTTTGGACCAGACCTCTCTTTCAAGGGCTGTTTTCCCTTTAGGAGAGATGACCAAGGATGAGGTTAGGCTTAGGGCCCGTGATATGGGCCTGCCCTGCCATTCTAATCCTGAAAGCCAGGAAATCTGTTTTATCTCCGGGATGAACTATCGTCGCTTTGTCGAACAAATGAGAGGAATTAAGGTCAGCAAGAATGGAACCATTATCAACAAAGAGGGCGAGGTATTAGGGGAACATCATGGGATTCACGGGTACACAATCGGCCAGAGACACGGATTGGGGATTGCCTCTTCAAGGCCCTATTATGTCAAGGAGATCAGGTCTGAGGTTAATCAGGTAGTGGTAGGAAGGAAAGAGGAGCTTTTTTCTGTAAATGTGGATGCAGAGGATTTTAACTGGATCGGAAGGCCCCCTTCAAAAGGCGTTTTTAAAGTACAGGCCCAGATACGCTACCGTCACAAGGCAGCTCCCGGCTTATTAGAGGTCCTGTCTCCGGATGAGGTAAGGTTCATATTTGACAAACCGCAGTGGGGAGTCACACCAGGCCAGGCCCTTGCATGTTATGATGGCGACAGGCTCTTAGGGGGAGGGTGGATAGTGAGATGATTGCACTTGAAGAATTGATGCCTCGGTTAAATCCGCTGGGCAGGCATTGAGGATCTGGTAAAATGAGGGTGTTGAGAAGAAGCTGTGCAAGGGGTGCTGAACAGGCTGAAGGGCTTGCCATCATCATTGATGTATTCAGGGCCTTTTCGTGCGAGCCGCTTTTTTTTCACTTTGGCGCAGGCCGGGTTATAATGGAGGCTGATCCAGAGAGGGCTGTTGCATTAAAGCGAGAGAACCCTGGGTTTATACTTGTGGGAGAGATAAACGAGGTGCCGATTGAAGGAGCGGATTTGGGGAACTCGCCCACGCATATTATTCAAAAGGGTGCTTCATATTTCAGAAACAAGACGGTTATCCATCGCACAACAGCGGGTGTGACCGGGGCAACCGCTGCTTTTAAAAAGGCTGATGAGGTTGTCCTGGGGAGCTTTGTGACGGCAAAGGCCATTGCCGGGTATATAGAGAAACGGAAACCGGATCTGGTTACCTTGGTTGCCATGGGAGAGCGGGCAGAGAGACCGGCCCCCGAAGATGAGGCATGCGCGGACTATCTTGAGCACCTTCTCACAGGGAAACCGTATGATCCTGCTCAGGCCTTCCACGACGTGGTATTGCAGCCCACAGCCCAGAAATTCATTTCGGGTGCCAAGGAATATCTTCCCCGAGAAGACCCTGTCTTTTGCCTTCAGCGTGATCTCTTTGATTTTGTCCTGACGGTCAAGAGAGTGGGAGACAGGCTGGAGGTCAATGCACAAAAACCCTTGACAGGGAAGGGCTAATGAATGTAAACTCCCAACATCTTAGAGGCACGAAGCCTCGTTTTTGATAACGCCAGAGTTTGAACAAAATAGACATACGTTGAAAATTCAAAGCCACGAAGGCAACCCATCTCTGAAGAGAGATCTGTTCCTCCGTGGCTTTTTTTTGGCGTATGGACAACCAATATTGATGGTCTCGTAAAAAGTCTCCAAAGCCGTCACTCCCGCGAACGCGGGAGTCCAGAAGTGATTGATTTCCCTGGATTCCCGCGTTCGCGGGAATGACAAAAACAGGTGAGTGATTTCTTTCGAATTTGTGAATATTATAAATCAAGGGGAATGATATGAATGCAGATGAGATTTTATCGAGTAAAGATTTTAAGAGATGTGTAGACTTTCACGGCCATATCTGCCCTGGGCTGGCGATCGGTTACAGGGCGGCAAAGACAGGGCTTGAACGTCTCGACGAAAGCCGGGCCGCGGATGAGGAGTTGGTTGCCATAGTTGAAAACAACGCCTGCGGGGTGGATGCCGTCCAGGTCTTGACAGGATGCACCTTTGGTAAGGGCAATTTTATCTACAAGGACCATGGAAAGCAGGTATTCACCTTCTTTGGGAGGAAGTCGGGTAAAGGCGTCAGGGTAGCCAAAAAGCCCGATGTAAGTAAGCGAAGCGAAAAGCGCGATGAGCTGTTTAAGAAGATCAGGGAAGAGACAGCGAGCGAGGAGGAGCGAAAGACGTTCTGGGAGATGCACCATCAGAGGTCCCGTGAGATCTTGGATAGACCGACTGAAGAGCTTTTTTCGATCCGATTTGTGGATATTAGTCTCCCGCCAAAGGCTGTGATCGAACCCTCCGTGGCCTGTGAAGAGTGCGGGGAGCCAACTATGGCTTCCAGGCTGACGGAAGAGAATGGGCGGAAGGTCTGTGGGGATTGTTTGGAATAGGACAATTGGAGCTGTAAACTCGAAACTTGAAACTGGGTACTGGGTATTGGGTTACTGAAAAAATGAACATCGAACATCGAACGCCCAGGTAAGCGAAGACTCCGACATCGAATGTTGAATACGAAAAAGATGACGAAACAAGCGTATCATCTTGAATTTTGCAGAAAGCCTGCTTAAGAAATCCGATATTTCATGATTGATTTATCACGTCTATATAGGCAGGACGAGCGAAGCGACCTAAGTTCTATATTTGTGATGAGTATCAAAACGGATGAAAAGAAACCGCGCCTTGGCGTGGTTGAATGTTCGGTATTGGATATTGGATATTTGTTTTTTATTCGATGTCGGAGTCTTCGCTTACCTCGACGTTCATCTTTCAAAACAACCCCGTACGACATGAATGTAGCCTTTGAACCCACGGCTTTATACGTCGAGGAGGATATCATGAAGAAAGATATGTTGATGTTCAATCTCAAATGGATATTTATCCTCTTATTTATACTGATTTCCGTAATCGGGGGTAGTTCCGCTCTTCTGGCCCAGGAGAAGGTCAAAGAGGTCCGGATCGGGGACGGTAAGGGCGACTGGGGATATCCAAGTCCATACCGGCACTATCCTAGGGGACCGGGATATGTGCGAATGAGCTGGGTCTTTGATACCTTGGTCTGGAAGAATAAAAACGGTTATATCCCGGCCTTGGCCAAATCATGGCGATATGATCCCGATTCTCAAAGCTTCATTTTTGAGCTCCAGGAAGGTGTCAAATGGCATGATGGAAAACCGTTCAGCGCCGAGGATGTGGCCTTTACCGTCAACTATTTTAAAAAACATCCCTATCCTTGGGTACCGTTAGAGTCGGTGGCCGGGGCCGAGGCCAACGGACCCAACAGGGTGACTATAAAGCTGAAAAAGCCCGATGCGTCATTCTTGGCCTATGTGGGAGGGACCATGCCTGTTATCCCCAAACATATCTGGGAGAAGGTGGATGATCCCAGGCGATACAATGACCCCGCGGCATTTATAGGGACAGGCCCTTTCAAATTTATAGACTTTAATAAGGCCAAAGGGACCTATCTTTACCAGGTCAACAGAGAGTACTATCTCGGCCAGCCGAAAGTAGATCGTCTCATTTACATCAAGACCGGAAAGCCTCTCATAAGTCTGGTGAGCGGCAAGGCTGATCTCGTAAACATCAGACCCGATATGGCTCAGATTCTCGAGAAGAAAGGGATGGTCGTCATAAAAAACCAGAGGGGGTGGAACAAAAAGCTGATGATCAACCATCAAAAGCCCCCCTTTAATGACAAACGGTTCAGAAAGGCCCTTGCCCATGCAATCAATCAGCAGGAGATTATTGCAAAGGCCCATCGCGGGTTTGGTTCCCCCGCGTCCTTTGGACTACTCTCACCGGATCATGAATTCTACAATCCCGGTACCCCTGTCTATGAACCTGATCCGGCTAAGGCGAGAGAGATTCTTGAATCCTTAGGATACACAAAAGGGAAAGGGGGTTTCTATGAAAAGGGTGGCCGGCCTTTGGTGGTCGAACTCTCAGCCTCGAACATTACCGTGGCAGGGGAATCCGTGACAGACAGGGATGGGGAAGTGATCAAAAGAGAATTAGAGGGGGCCGGTATTCGGGTCAAGCTCGTCAATATGGAACAGGCATCAACAGACGCCCGGGTCAGAAACTGGGATTTTGATCTGGCAGTCTCAGGACATGGAGGGCTCCTCGGTGACGCCAAGATCCTCAACAGGATGATCAGCCCAAAGGCCAAAGGTTCGGTCAATTCGGTGCGCTACGGCGCCAGCAGGGAGTTGCTCGATCTGCTCAATGCGCAGGTGGCTGAGATGGATCCGGAAAAAAGGAAGAGATTGGTATGGAAGATCCAGGAGATCTATGCTGACGAACTTCCGGCAATATCTCTCTATTATCCGATCTCCATGTCGGCCTACAATCCAGAGAAGAGGATAAAATGGTACTATACCAAGGGCGGAGTTGCCTTTGGTATCCCTATCTCACAGAACAGGATGATATTGGTCGAGTAAAATGGTTTCAGGTGCAAATCAGGCTGCGGGTCGATTCGGGCAGGTCATTAGTTTTTCCTTGGCCGCCCTTGCAATGATCTATCTCAGCTATCTCCTTCCAAGACTCCTCCCTGGTGACTTTGTTACGGCCACATATGCCAGTGCCAACGTAACGCTGACAGCCGAGCAGGAGGACGGTCTTCGGGCCTATTATACACAGGACAGGGGATTCGGGGATTACCTGCTCAGGTTGGTCACACTCGACTGGGGGTACTCTTATGCCTTTTTGACACCGGTATCAAACCTCTTTTTAGGTGCGCTTCCATGGACGATACTCTTACTCGGCTCTGCCAATCTAATCTCCATGTTCATAGGCTTTATAACCGGTGTAGAGGCGGCATGGAGGCACGGGAGTCGCACTGAGAAGGGCCTGGTCGGCGGGATGACGGTGTTAGAGGGTATCCCTGAGATCTGTACCGGCGTTATTTTGTTAGTCGTATTCGCACTCAACCTACAGTGGTTCCCCGCGGCAGGGGCAGAGACTGCCTACGCAGATGCGACCTTTTTCAGGCGGTTGATAGATATCGCACACCATTTGGCCCTTCCTCTGACTACCCTTGTCCTTGCCTATTTCCCCGGAAATTTCCTCTTGACCCGAAACAGCATGATGATGGTCATCAAGGCCCATTACATTGAAACCGCTCGCGCAAAGGGGCTCCCTCCCCGGCGGATAAGATATGCCCATGCCGCCAGAAATGCACTGCAGCCGATTGTGACGCGGTTCGGATTGCGTCTTGCCTTTATGATTACCGGCGCCCTCGTGGTGGAGAGGATCAATTCCTATCCCGGATTGGGGACACTCCTGTTTAATGCAATCCAGGCGCGCGATCTGCCGGTCATTCAGGCAGTGGTCCTCTTCTCTTCACTCATTGTCCTGTGCGTTATCTTAGGGATGGAAGGCGTATACCGGATCATTGATCCAAGGATTGGAAATGCACATTAATATGAGCAGAGATCTCTGGCAGGATCCATGGTTTTTAGTTGGGCTGAGCCTTACCCTGCTGTTCGCAGGCCTTGCCCTGTTAGGACCTCCGCTGGCCCCGTTCGACCCCTGGGATATCTCTTTTACCCCCATATCATCCCCTTCGGCCGCGCATCTGTTAGGTATCAACGACGGGGGGCAGGATATTTTTTCCGAGCTTCTCTACGCCATCAGGAATACGGTGGCCTTTGGTCTCTTGAGTGGGTTAACAGCACTTGTGATCGGTGTTCTCATAGGTGCGATTTCCGGATGGTTCGGTGGTTTTGTGGACGCGATTCTGATGAGGATAGCCGACATCATCTTAGCGATTCCGGCGATCATGATTCTTATTTTAACGGCTGCACTTTTTCAGCCTGCCTCTTACATTTTAGCCCTTATCTTAGCCTCTCTGATGTGGCCAACCATCGGCAAGGCGATCAGGGCACAGACCCTCAGCCTGAGGGAGAGCCTTCATGTAAGGGCGGCCACGCAAATGGGCGGGGGAAACTGGCATATTATCCGGCGCCATCTCATCCCCGAGATGTTTCCACTCTACCTGATCGGGTTTGCCGCCAAGACCCGCATGGCCGTGTTTATGGAGGCGTCCCTGGCATTCTTAGGGCTGTTTGATCCCAGCAGGAAATCCTTAGGTATGATGATAGCCTACGCACTCAAATACTACTATATGGAGGTCTGGTGGAACTGGCTGACGCCGCCGATCCTTTGTCTTTCCCTCGTTATAATGGGGGTCACTTTCCTTGCCATCAGTCTCGAAAAGGTGGTGGATCCTCGTCTCAGAGAGGCACTGGTGGAGAAGACTGCATGAACCTTGAAATCAAGAACTTAGATGTTGCCTACGGAAATGGAGGCCATACGATCCAGGCCCTGGAAGACGTGAATCTAAAAATCGATCAGGGGAAATGTCTGGCATTGGTGGGGGAATCAGGCTCCGGTAAAACCACCTTGGGAAAGGCCTGTCTCGGACTTCTCACAAATAATGCCCGGCAAAGAGGGACCATCCTATTAAATGGTCAAGAGATTGACACCAATGATGAAACGGCACTTAACACGATTCGCTGGAAAAGCGTATCAATGGTGTTTCAGAATGGTGCGGCCAATCTTAACCCGGCCCACAGGATAATAGACCAGGTTGCAGAACCCCTTATCCAGCATGGGGGAGCAGGTAGGAATGAGGCAAGGGGCCATGCTGCCAAGGTCCTGGAAGAGATGGGTCTCCCTGAAGCGTGTTTTGGGAGGTATCCTCATCAGTTGAGCGGCGGACAGGTCCAACGGGTCCTGCTTGCCATGGCCATGATCTTAGATCCGGGTGTCCTTATTTTAGATGAACCCACGTCGGCCTTAGATGCCTTGACCAAGGGAGTGGTTTCCCGTGTCATTGAAGAGGGGAGATCTCGCGGAAAGGCCATCCTTCTGATTACCCATGACCTGGAATTTGCGGTCCGGAGTGCTGACTCCGTGGCCGTTTTGTATCTCGGACAGATCATGGAAACCCTTCCTGCAGACGAGTTGTTTTCAAACCCGCTCCACCCCTACACCCTGGCCCTTAAGAGGTCCTATCCGGCCATGAACAGCGCCAGGGATTTAGGCGGGATTCGGGGCGATGCCTTCTACAGGACCATACACCAGCACGGCCATGAAGATGAGACGGATTATCTCCATTCCCATATCCAGGTCCCGGAATCAAGTCATAAAGATGGCCATGCCCCGCCTTCCGGGTGCCTCTTCTCGGAGAGATGCACCCAGGCTATCGAGGAATGTCAGAAAGGTCGGGTGGGGTTTGAACAGGCAGGCACCCACACTGTGCGCTGTCTCCGCCGGGGCATTGTTGACATGCTTGAACTAAAGGGTGTGGAAAAAGGATACGATTCCGTCGCTGCCCTTTGTCCGATTGACCTTTTAGTGAAAGCCGGGGAGATCTTCTCTCTGGTAGGTGAAACAGGTTCCGGCAAGACTACCTTAGCCATGACCGCTGCAGGGGTAACAAGACCGGATCAGGGGTCTCGTCTTTTCGAGGGCCGTGACATGGATCGATGGATTAAAAAGGATTATAAATCATTAGCCAGACGCATCGGGGTCATTTACCAAAATCCGGCAGAATCGATCAGCCACCGGTTTTCGGTCCTGGAAACCGTGGCAGAACCGCTAACTATTCACAGGGTGGGTTTGGAAAAGGGTGAGCGCGTGGAACGGGTAAAGAAATGTCTGGCCGACGTACACCTTTCCACGGATCGTGCCTTTTTGGAGCGCTATCCCCATGAACTGAACATGGGGGCGCTCCAGCGTATCTGTTTAGCCCGGGCATTAGTGCTTGGCCCAAGACTCCTCATAGCAGATGAGCCTACCAGTTCCTTGGATCCAAGCGTCCAGGCAAAGGTGTTGAAGCTCCTCCTGGACCTCCAGATTGAAAGGGGCCTGACCATGCTCTTCGTCAGCCATGACATAGGTCTTGTGCGTAAGATAAGTGACAGAATAGGGGTTATGCTTCAGGGCCAAATGGTTGAGAGAGGGCCCGCTTCCTCCATTCTTAGCCAACCCTGCCACCCTTACACACGTCTCCTGATCGAGAGCGTCAGGGGAGTGTTCTCACTAAATCTGAACAGGGGTAACAATAGACAATATCCAGCCGGTTGTCCCTTTGCGCCTCGCTGCCCGGAGAGGCGAGATGTCTGCGATAAAAAGCCCCCCCAACTCCGCAATATCGGCCATGTGCAGGTAGCCTGTCATTTCCCCGTAGAAAGACCCCTTTGATTTTGCCTTGACTGTCAAGAGAGCAGGGGGTAATTTGAGTGCCTAAAGTGCCTAAAGTTTAAAGTGCCTAAAGTTAAGGAACTTCGTGTCTTTTTGTAAAAGATGGTTCTCTGCGGCTTTGCGCCTTTGCGTGAGATCTTTTCAGTTTCGGTTTATCCGGGTTAGGCATTGAGAGTGATGAGTGTATGGAGGTGGGAACGTAATTATGAGCAAGGATCTAA
>Ga0222665_1000695_pt1 | contig 18510 bp, 4 predicted proteins | sample AntAcemetagen653_FD_179853 | JGI IMG/M metagenome (GOLD analysis project Ga0222665, IMG submission 179853) | Saline water microbial communities from Ace Lake, Antarctica - #653 | ecosystem: Environmental > Aquatic > Non-marine Saline and Alkaline > Saline | place: Antarctica: Ace Lake | collected...
CTGAATGTTCTTCGAACCGGATATCCTCGGCTGCGAGTAAAGCGTTTATTAAGTTATTTGATAAATCTTGATAATGAACATTTGACCGATTTTCGATATAATAAGTTCCAAGTAGCATGCTATCAGCAGAATAAACTTCAGATGCAAGATTACTCTTGGGGTTTTCCAATTCTTCGAAAGTCGGCATCGGGCCAAATTTTTCATTTGAAATAATTACAAAAATCAATAGAATTGAAAATAAGGCTACAAAATAAAGAATCCAGAAACCTAATATGTATTTAAAATATTTCCTTTTCAGTTTTTTATTGTTCCCCATTGTTAGAATTATTTAATATCAAAATATATGGCAAATTTGAAATAATTAAATTTTTTATTGACACATTTTTTATTGATTATTTTTTTCAATCCGTATCCCGATATCTGCTATACCTTGTAAAATCTCAACTCTCATTGCCTGCTCAAATTCAAAAATATAACTACCTTTTTCTGGAAATACTAAATTGTTTTTTAATAGAATATTGTTTTCTTTGAGTTTACTTAATCCATTTCCTAACCATTTCCCGTTGATGTCGGCAAGAATACATTCAATTGTATCTTTAGAAATGTTACCGTCAGGAAGTTGTGTTGTAATAAACAGATATAAATTATTGTATTTATAGTCTGTTGTATTTCTTATGTTTATAAAAAACCGGTTTTGAGAAATTGTATCTGAGATTTCTATTTTAAATGAAACAATTTTGTTTCTATCCCAATTAGCATTTTTAAATGAACAATTTTCATCGAAAACACGGTTTAAATCACAAGATGACAAAAATAAAATAATCAAAAATGAAATTAATAAGAAAGGCTTAATTGAGAAAAATATTTTCATTAAAAAGCAGCTTTTATAAATAAAGCTAAAATATGCTATTTATTGTTTTTTGAATGATTATTTATGGTAGTTATTTATCAAATCGGGTTAAATCACCTTGTTCAACAGCATCTTGGAAATCAATTTTTGTTTCTTTAACATATTCAAAGTCTTCAAGTTTGTCGGGAAATTTGCTACGAGAATTCATTTTAATAATTTTTTTAACATTTTCTAAAGGAATTATTAGTGTACACGATGGCTCACTTATATATGAATACCACATTAATTCTTTAAATACATCCATTTTTTGGTAAATTCCTTCTCCTTTTTTAGATTTTAAAATTATTTCGGTATTTGGGAATTTATCTAATGCCTCGGCATAATTGTCATACTCATAATTCAAACAGCATTTTAGCTTTCCACATTGACCAGCAAGTTTTTGAGGATTTAGTGATAATTGTTGTGTACGGGCAAAATTGGTAGTAACCGATTTGAAATTTGTATGCCATGTTGAACAGCATAGTTCTCTTCCACATGATCCAATGCCACCGATCCGGCTTGCTTCCTGCCTGACTCCGATTTGTTTCATTTCTATTCTAACTTTGAATTCTTCGGCTAATAGTTTTATAAGCTCACGAAAGTCAACACGGTCTTCGGCGGTATAATAAAAAATAGCTTTAGTTTTATCGCCCTGATATTCAATATCATTGAATTTCATTTCAAGGTTAAGTTTACTCGCAATTTTTCGGGTTTCAAACATTGTTTTATCTTCAATTTCAACCGCTGCTATCCATTTTTCTATATCAGTCATTCTTGCACGCCTATAAACTTTCTTGATGTTTTCAGATTTCGGATCGATAAATTTTTTCTTCATTTGTAATCGGGTAGCTTCCCCGGTTAACGTAACAAAACCCACGTCATGGCCCGGTGATGCTTCAACGGCAACAATATCCCCAACAACCAATTCCATTTCAGGAGTTTTGCGGAAAAAACATTTTCTGCTATTTTTAAATCTTACTTCAATACAATCAAATTCATCAAACTTATTAAGAGGTTTCATTGTCTCTAACCAATCAAAATCGTCTAATTTGCTACATCCGTGACGAAAAACAGTTTCGGAGTTTTCGAACATTTTAGGCGTTTTGCAGCAACCTCTCGAGAAAAATGAATTGTTTTCAGAATCAATATTTTTGTTGTCCATGTATTTTCGTTTTATGGCTCAAAATTACAAATTATATTTTTAGTCATGAAAATAATATTTTTATAAAATTCAGAATTAAAAATTCAGAATTAAGAATTTGGATTTTAAAATAGGTTGACCTCTATAAAAATTAATGAATTTCTCAATTTGTGAGAAAAATCGCTTTTTGTTTTAAAAATTCATTAAGGTTTTATCAATATGAAAGTATATTATTTTTTTATTCAAATAATCAATAGAATTCGCCGCTTATCACCTAAAAACTTCCTAATTCTAAAACTTGCTTGTTTTGCCATAGATGTGATAATACTTTTGCTTAAAAGTAAAATTCAGTTTAACTTGTATGGGGAGATAGATTTTTATTAAAAAAATATTCAAACTTGTGAATTTAATTCAATTAATTTTTACCAATGTATTATAAACCATAGTTTTTGCAGATGTTCATAAACCAAATTTTTGAAGCGGATGATGTGCATGAGCTATAATTATAACGTTTATATATATTATGAAAATGTGAACTTATAAATACATTTTTTTAAAAAAAACATAAATTTTTTTTGATTATTAATAAATTTGTATAATTTTGTTATTCTGAAATAGGATTGAAATATTGATAATTTTGTTAAAGATATGTTAATCAAAAATTTAAATTTTTATTAACGGAAGCTTAAACAAAGGAAACAGTAAAAATGTAAAATAAAATCAAAAATTAATATATAATTCAAGAAAATTATTTAGTAACTTAAAACTTTATTTATGAAAAAATTTACAAAAATTACTGCGGTGCTTATGGTGATATTATTATCATCATTTAGCATGTCTGCACAACCTTTCAACACTCTTGTCTCAGTTCTTACCTGTGATACTGAGTATCAATCAGGAACGACAAATGACCTAAGTTTTAATTTGGCCATTTCGACACCCGAATATGATGATTTCGGTACATATTTCGAGGTTGAGTTGCCTGCTGGTTTTACACCTATGACAGCTACAACTATTAATTATGTTGTACCTACAATCGTTGGAAATAAGGTAATCTGGGATGGTTGGTTTTACTATAGCGCTGTTCCCGAAAACTTTAATTTCTTTATTACGGTTGATATTGATGGTTCAGTATCTGGTCCTCAAACGGAAAATTACCTTGTAAAAGATTATCTTGGTAATGAATTTCCCGGAGATTATGTTATTTATGAACAGGCTGCTGTACCTGGAGCTATTGAGGGATATGTGAGAAATATTACCGGACAACCAATCCATGGAGCACAAGTAACAGCAACTATTGCTTCAGGAGGTGTCGATTATGATTACATCGCCTATACAAGTGGTAGTGGTCATTATATTATGCAGGGTGTAGTACCGGGAGTTTATGATCTCCAAGCTAATGCTTCCGGTTATTTCGCTAAGGAAGAACTCGGAGTAACAGTTCAAAGTGGTGATCCTACACAGGTTGATTTTACCTTGGATCCATTGTCCGCTAAATTAGAAGGGTATGTATATGAGGCAGATCAAGATGGGCAACCAATTCAGGGTGCTACTATTACTGCCGATGGTATCAGAGATGGAGTAACAATTCAGTACACAACCCAATCTGATGAGAATGGTTTTTACCAAATAATCGATATGGTTGGCGGTTCTTATAATATTACTGCTGAAGCTGATTGTTTTGACACCTTCACTTATCAAGGATGGAATGTTCCAGCCGGATATACAACATATTTGAATTTTGACTTATATCTGTCTTATTACTTAGTTACAACCCAAGCCAACCCAACCGAGGGAGGAACTACAAGTGGTGATGGAACTTATCAGTGTGGAACAGAAGCTACTGTTAATGCCTATCCAAATACCGATTGGTTTTTTATAAACTGGACTGAAGGTGGGGTAGAGGTGTCAACAAATGCTTCATTTACATTTACAGTTGCTAATGACATAACTCTCGTTGCAAACTTTGAATATTTACCACCACCAGCACCAATTCTTATTAGTGCAACACCTGGTATTGAAGAAATTACTTTAGTCTGGGAACCAATTCCGATAGAAAAAACAGGACACTTCGATTTTGGAGGTGGAAATGCTGCCGATCCCGTATGGACAATTTATATTGGCGGAGCTACTGTTAGCGGTGTTGATCTGGTAGCAGGAGATGAAATTGCTGTTTTCGATGGCGAAACTATGGTTGGTGTAATTGAACTTATTCAAGTTTGTAATCCAACAAATCAATTTGAGAATGCTTTACCAGTATTCCAAACACTTACTGCGGGACCCGGTTATACTCCCGGAAATGAATATTCATTCAAAGCCTGGAGCGAAGGTGCTCAGGAAGAATATGATGAATTTGAAATTATTTTATCCGATCCTTATGGAGGAGCCTGGACAGGCCTCGTATTCCCAGCGGGTGACGGACAATATAGTATGGTTGAATTAGACTTTGCAGGTGGGCCTCTACCAACATTATTCAATGTTTATTATGAAGATGGCACACTTGTAGTTGGAGATATTGAAGCTTTAACCTATACAGATATGGGTTTAATAGCCGGACAAGAATATTGTTATTATGTAACACAAATTCTTGAAGGCGGAATTGAATCTGCTGCATCAAATATTAAATGTGCAACACCTGAGGCTCAAATGTACACAGTTACAACAGAGGCTAACCCACCTGAAGGTGGTACAACCACAGGAGATGGAACTTTTGCAGAAGGAACAATGGTTACTGTAATGGCTTACCCAAATACCGATTGGGAATTCATTAATTGGACAGTTGATGGAATTGAAGTATCTATTGATCCTTCTTATACCTTTACTTTAGTTGAAGATATTCTATTAGTTGCTAATTTTGAAGTAATTATTATTCCCGCACCTATTTTAGTAAGTGCAATACCGGGAGTTGAAGAAGTTAGCCTGCTATGGGAAGCTATTCCTGAAGAAGGAACAGATGAAAACCTCAATGAAGGCTTTGAAACATGGCCACCGGTCGATTGGACAATAGTTCAGGGCGAATGTTCACCAACAAATGATATTACTCAAAACGGTGATGAATTCTATACAGGTGAATATTCTGCAAGATTCTCATCTTATAGTTCATGTGCAACTTACGACGAATACCTTATTACACCGGAATTGAACACAACAGCCGGTGACCAAACAATATCATTCTGGTATAAGAAATATACATATGGAAGTGAAATGTTTACTATTGGTTGGTCATCTACGGGAACAAATGTTGCTACTGATTTTACATGGGGTCCCGAAGTAAGCGATGCTACAGTTGATTGGCAACAATATGTTAACACAGAGTTACCAGTTGGAACAAAATTCGTTGCTATACATTACTATAGTCCTTACATGTATTATCTTTATTTAGATGATGTAGAAGGCCCGGCACTTGCCACAGGATCGTCAACATTATTTAATGTTTATTATGAAGATGGAACACTTGTTGAAGGAGATGTTGAAGGATTAGCTTATACAGATACTGAGCTAACTGCCGGACAAGAATATTGTTACTATGTAACACAAATACTTGAAGGTGGAATAGAATCGGCTCCTTCAAATATTGAATGTGCAACACCACTTGCTCCAACTGAATATATAGTGACAACCGAAGCTAATCCACCTGAAGGTGGTACAACAGCCGGTGACGGAATTTATGAAGAAGGTACTGATGTAACAGTTTATGCGTATCCTAATACTGATTGGGAATTCATTAACTGGACAGTAGATGGAACAGAAGTTTCTATTGATGCGGAATACACATTTGCAATTATGGGTGATATTCTATTAGTAGCTAACTTTGAATACTCTCCACCACCAGAACCATTCTCAATTCCATTCTGTGAATTATGGGATTCAGGTGATTTTGAAACAAATTACTGGACTCCTGAAGGTAACTGGACAGTTGCAACGACTTTTGGAAATCCTTTACCATCAGCTAAATTTGGCTGGAGCCCTCAGGTTACAAGTTACTCATTAGCATTAAGCAGTTGGCAATTTGATGCAACCGCATTAACAGAAGTTGCATTAAATTATGACCTTTATTTGAGTAATTATAGTTTAGCAACAATTGAAGGATTATTAGTTGAAGTATATGATGGAGCCGCATGGTATGAAGTTGCAAATTATACTAACGTAAATGGTAGTATTCCATGGACTTCATTTGAATATGATATTTCAGCAATTGCTGCAGGAAATATAATCAATGTACGTTTTGTTGCCTACGGTGAAGATTCGTATAATATCAACAATTGGAATATAGATAATATTTGTTTAGATGATGAAGTTCCACAACCCGGCCCTGAATTAGTAAGCGTAACACCGGGAATCGAAGAACTTACACTTCTTTGGGAACCAATTCCAGAAACAAAAACAGATCACTTCAATTTCGAAGGCGGAAGTGCTGCCGATCCTGTATGGACAATTTACCTTGGCGGTGCAACTGTTGGTGGAACTGATTTGGTAGCCGGAGATGAAATTGCTGTTTTTGACGGCGATCTAATGGTTGGTGTAATTGAACTTGCACAAATTTGTACTCCAACTAATCAATTCGATAATGCTATACCTGTATTTAGTACTCTAACATCAGGCCCCGGTTACACACCCGGAAATGCATTCTCATTCATAGCGTGGAGTGAAGCTAATCAAGAAGAATATCCTGAATTTGAGGTTACTCTTTCCGATCCTTATGGCGGAGCTTGGATGGAATTAGTCTTCCCAACAGGCGACGGACAATATAGTATGGCTGAATTAGAATTTGTAGGTGGTCCTACACCAACATTATTCAATGTTTATTACGAAGACGGAACACTCGTAGTCGGTGGAGTTGAAGGAAACACATATACCGATATGGGATTAATTGCCGGTGATGAATATTGCTATTTTGTAACACAAATTCTTGAAGGTGGAACAGAATCAGGCCCATCAAATGTTGAATGTGGAATTCCTGAACCGGGAGATCCAATTATTACTTATGACCCCGATCATTTTGATGTTCAATTGTATGTTGATGAAACTACACAAGACATTTTAAATATCGGTAACATTGGAGCAGGCCCCCTAGATTATAATGTCTCTATTTCTTACCCAACTGATAAAGCAACGGGTCCAACAAATGTAAATGCAAAAGTTAAACCTAATGCCTCTATAACAGACAAAAACCCTGTTGGAACTTCCGAATGGGATTATGATTGCCCTGATGGATCAATGGTAAGCAACCCATGTCCTGATTATTCTACTGCAATAACAGCAGACGAAGCTGCCGGATATGATCTTTATCAAAGTTTCACAGGTGGCGGAGAAATCCAGGCAATGCGTTTCTGGGGTATTGATGCTTTCTTTGATGGTGCTGGTTGGGCTCCTTGTACAGGTACCGAACCAAAAACTTTCCATATAGGTTTCTTTGCTGATGCAGGTGGACAACCCGGTGGAATGATTCAGGAATTTACAATTGAAGTTCCAAGAATTAACACAGGTGACCTTTTTGCAGGAGCTTTTACAATGTGGGAATATGAAGTTATATTACCATCGACAGTAAATTTAATTGACGGATGGTTCTCAGTTATGGCTATGACTGATCCGGGTAGCTGCTGGTTCTTGGGACTTAATGCTCCCTCCGGTTCAGGTACATGTCAACAATGGGACGGAAGTGCATGGAATCCTCAAGATAATCCATTTGGTTTCTGTTTGATTGGAGAAGCTGCAACACCATGGTTATCTGTTTATCCTACAAGTGGTACTGTGCTACCAGAAAACTCAGATGCATTAGATGTTATGTTTGATGCGACAGGATTAGATGTAGGCACAACTTATTATGCCGACATTATTGTTTATAGTAACGATCCAATTACTCCTGTAGTAACAATTCCTGTTTCTTTAGAAGTATTAGGGGAAGAACCTGCACCAACTTTAGTAAGTGCAATACCTGGTATCGAAGAAGTAACTTTGATTTGGGAACCGATTCCTGAAGTAAAAACAGGACATTTCAATTTCGAAGGTGGAAGTGCTGCCGATCCGGTATGGACAATTTACCTTGGCGGTGCAACTGTTGGCGGAACTGACCTTGTAGCTGGAGATGAAATTGCTGTTTTTGACGGCGATCTAATGGTTGGTGTAATTGAACTTGCACAAATTTGTACTCCGACTAATCAATTCGATAATGCAATACCTGTATTTAGCACTCTAACATCAGGACCAGGTTACACACCCGGAAATGCATTCTCATTCATAGCATGGAGTGAAGCTAATCAAGAAGAATATCCTGAATTTGAGGTCACTCTTTCCGATCCTTACGGCGGAGCTTGGATGGAATTAGTCTTCCCAACAGGCGATGGACAATATAGTATGGCTGAATTAGAATTTGTAGGTGGACCTGAACCAATATTATTCAATGTTTATTACGAAGACGGAACTCTTGTAATAGGTGGAATTGAAGGAAACACATATACAGATATGGGCTTGATAGCCGGACAAGAATATTGTTATTATGTAACACAAATTCTTGAAGGCGGAATTGAGTCAGCAATTTCAAATGTACTTTGTGCTACACCTGATCCTTATATGTATTCAGTAACAACCGAGGCCAATCCACCTGAAGGTGGTACAACCGCCGGAGATGGAACTTTTGCAGAAGGAACAATGGTTACTGTTAATGCTTATCCAAATACAGATTGGGAATTTATTAACTGGACAGTTGACGGAGTAGAAGTTTCTATACTTCCTGAATATACCTTTACTTTAGTTGAAGATATTCTTTTGGTTGCAAACTTTGAGTATATACCTGTTGGAGCACCTGTTTTAGTAAGTGCAACACCGGGAATTGAAGAAGTAAGCTTGTTATGGGAAGCTATTCCTGAAGAAGGAACAGATGGTAACCTCAATGAAGGCTTTGAAACATGGCCACCAGTCGATTGGACTATAGTTCAGGGCGAATGTTCACCTACAAATGATATTACTCAAAACGGTGATGAATTCTATACAGGTGAATATTCTGCAAGATTCTCATCTTATAATTCATGTGCAACTTACGACGAATACCTTGTTACACCGGAATTGAACACAACAGCCGGTGACCAAACAATATCATTCTGGTATAAGAGATATACATATGGAAGTGAAGTATTTACTGTTGGTTGGTCATCTACGGGAACAAATGTTGCTACTGATTTTACATGGGGTCCCGAAGTAAGCGATGCTACAGTTGATTGGCAACAATATGTTAACACAGACTTACCTGTTGGAACAAAATACGTTGCAATTCATTACTATAGTGATTACATGTATTATTTTTATGTAGATGATGTAGAAGGCCCGGCACTTGCCACAGGATCGTCAACATTATTTAATGTATATTATGAAGATGGAACACTTGTTGAAGGAGATGTTGAAGGATTAACTTATACAGATACTGAGTTAACTGCCGGACAAGAATATTGTTACTATGTAACACAAATACTTGAAGGTGGAATTGAATCAGAACCTTCAAACATTAAATGTGCAACACCATTTCCTCCAACTGAATATACAGTAACCACCGAAGCTAATCCACCTGAAGGTGGTACAACAACCGGTGACGGAATTTATGAAGAAGGTACTGAAGTAACAGTTTATGCATCTCCTAATACTGATTGGGAATTCATTAACTGGACAGTTGACGGAACAGAAGTTTCTATTGAGGCGGAATACACATTTACAATTATGGGTGATATTCTATTAGTAGCTAACTTTGAATATTTTTCACCATTTGCCCCAATACTTGTAAGTGCAACAGCCGGAATCGAAGAAATTACATTGATTTGGGAACCGATTCCTGAAGAAAAAACAGGACACTTCATTTTCGAAGGCGGAAGTGCAGCCGATCCTGTATGGACAATTTACCTTGGCGGTGCCACTGTTGGTGGAACTGATTTGGTTGCCGGAGATGAAATTGCTGTTTTTGACGGCGATCTAATGGTTGGTGTAATTGAACTTGCACAAATTTGTACTCCGACTAATCAATTCGATAATGCAATACCTGTATTTAGTACTCTAACATCAGGACCTGGTTACACACCCGGAAATGCATTCTCATTCATAGCGTGGAGTGAAGCTAATCAAGAAGAATATCCTGAATTTGAGGTTACTCTTTCCGATCCTTATGGAGGAGCCTGGATGGAATTAGTATTCCCAACAGGCGACGGACAATATAGTATGGCTGAATTAGAATTTGTAGGTGGACCTGAACCAACATTATTCAATGTTTATTATGAAGATGGTACACTCGTAGCAGGAGAAGTTGAAGGATTAACTTATACAGATATTGGTCTAAGTTACTTAGAAGAATATTGTTATTATGTAACACAAATTCTTGAAGGCGGTAATGAATCACCTGCTTCAAATGTTCTTTGTGAAACACCAATACCTCCTGATTATACTGTAACAACCGAAGCTAATCCTCCTGAAGGTGGTACAACAGCCGGAGACGGTGTTTATTCTGCCGGTACAGAGGTAACAGTTTACGCATATCCTAATACTAATTGGGATTTCATTAATTGGACAGTTGACGGAGTAGAAGTTTCAATACTTCCTGAATATACTTTCTTTGTTGAAGGTGATATTTTATTGGTTGCTAACTTTGAGTATAATCCTCCTATGCCATTTGATCTTCCATTCTGTGAATACTGGGATTCAGGTGACTTTGAAACAAATAACTGGACTCCTGACGGTGATAACTGGTCAGTTGACACATATAACGGAAACCCAGAACCATCAGCTAAATTTAACTGGAGCCCTCAGGTAACAAATTACTCAGTGGCCTTAAGCAGTTGGCAATTTGATGCAACAGCATTATCAGAAGTTGCGTTACATTATGATCTTTTCTTGAGTAACTATAGTTTGGCAACAATAGAAGGATTATCAGTTGAAGTATTTGATGGAACAACATGGTATGAGGTTGCAAATTATACTAATGAAAATGAAGATATACCATGGACATCATTCTCACATGACGTTTCTCAATATGTAGCCGGTTATGTCTTCAATGTAAGATTTACTGCTTATGGTGAGGATTCGTATAATATTAATAACTGGAATATTGATAATATTTGTCTTGACGATGACGTTCCTCAATATTATACAGTATTAACCGAAGCTAATCCTCCCGAAGGTGGTACAACTGCAGGTGATGGAACTTTCCTATTAGGAACCGAAGTAACTGTAAATGCATATCCTAATACAGATTGGGAATTCATTAACTGGACAGTTGACGGAGTAGAAGTTGCAGTAACATTAGATTATACCTTTACACTTGAAGGCGATATTCTTTTAGTTGCTAACTTTGAATATAATCCTCCACTTGCACCAATACTTGTAAGTGCCGAACCTGGAATCGAAGAAGTTACTCTACTTTGGGAAGCAATTCCTGAAGGAAAAACAGGACACTTCAATTTCGAAGGTGGAAATCCTGCCGATCCTGTATGGACAATTTACATTGGCGGTGCAACTGTTGGTGGTGTTGATCTTGTAGGCGGAGACGAAATCGCAATTTTTGATGGTGATCTAATGGTTGGTGTTTTTGAACTTACTCAAGTTTGTACTCCAACTAATCAGTTTGAGAATGCTATGCCGGCATTTAACACCTTAACATCAGGCCCCGGATATGTTCCCGGAAATACTTATTCATTCAAAGCCTGGAGCGAAGGTTCACAGATGGAGTATGATGAGTTTGATATTACATTATCCGATCCTTACGGAGGAGCCTGGATGGAATTAGTATTCCCAACCGGTGACGGACAATATAGTATGGCTGAATTAGAATTTGTAGGTGGCCCGATAGATCCATTCTTTAATGTGTATTATGAAGATGGTACACTTGTAGAAGGTAATGTTCAAGGATTTACCTATACAGATATAGGCTTAATAGGCGGACAAGAATATTGTTATTATGTAACACAAATTCTTGAAGGCGGAATAGAATCAGCTCCTTCAAATATTGAATGTGCTACACCAATACCTCAGGATTATACCGTAACAACCGAAGCTATACCTTATGAAGGTGGTACAACCGCCGGTGATGGAGTTTATGCTGCCGGTACTGAAGTAACAGTATATGCATATCCAAATACAGGTTGGGAATTCATTAACTGGACAGTTGATGGATACGAAGTTTCTATTGAAGCAGAATATACTTTCTTTGTTGAAAGCGATATTCATTTAGTAGCGAACTTTGAAGAAATTGTACAACCTGCACCAATTTTAGTAAGTGCAACATCCGGTATCGAAGAAGTTACTCTGCTTTGGGAAGCAATTCCTGAAGGAAAAACAGATCACTTCATGTTTGAAGGTGGCGATCCATCAAACCCAGTATGGACAGTTTATATTGGCGGAGCCACATTCAACGGTATGGATATGGAAGCAGGCGATGAAGTAGGTGTTTATGATGGAGATTTACTCGTAGGAGCCTTTACTTTAGACCAAGTATGTACATCTGTTAATCAATTTGACAATGATTTTATAGCCTTTAGTGTATTAACTACCCAGAACGGTTATCAGTCAGGCAATACCTTTACAATGGTAGCCTGGGACGAAAGTGCACAAATGGAATCAATGTCATTTGAATATACTTTCAGTAATCCTTACGGAGATGCTTATACTGGTGATGTATTCCCAGTCGGCGACGGACAATATAGTATGGCTGAATTTGAATTTGTAGGTGGCTCTATAGTACCGACATTTAATATTTACTACGAAGACGGAACTCTTGTGATTGGAGGAATAGAAGGAACAACATACACCGATATGTATCTAATAGCCGGACAGGAATATTGTTATTATGTAACACAAATTCTTGAAGGCGGAATAGAATCGGCTCCTTCAAATATTGAATGTGCAATACCAACAAGCCCGATCGTACCATTTGATATTCCATTCTGTGAAGGCTGGGATTCAGACGACTTTGAAACAAATAACTGGACACCTGAAGGTAACTGGATGATGAGTACTATTGGAAATCCTGCACCATCGGCTATGTTCCACTGGAGTCCACAGTCAACAAATTACTCGTTTGCGTTAACAAGTTGGGAATTTGATGCAACTGCATTAAATGTTGTTAATTTAACTTATGATCTTTTCTTAAATAATTATAGTCTAGCAACTATTGAAGGATTATCAGTTGAAGTATTTGATGGAACAACATGGTATGAAGTAGCAAATTATACTAATGAAAATGACGATATACCATGGACATCATTCTCACATGACGTTTCTCAATATGTAGCCGGATACATCTTTAATGTAAGATTTACTGCTTACGGTGAAGATACGTATAATATTAATAACTGGAATATTGATAACATTTGTCTTGATGATGAAGTTGGTGGCCCAATTATTACTACTATCAACGATGTTGAAACAGGAGATACTGAATTTGTAGTTCCTATTACTGTTGAAAACTTTATGAATGTAGCTGCTATTTCTCTTACTATGAATTATAACATGGAAGAGCTTGTTTATGTAGATTACCAAAATGTACATCCAGCAGTTGATGGAATGTATGTATATGGATCTGAAGGACAGGTTTCTGCTTCATGGCAGGATGATATGGGTGGTGCTACAATTCCAAACGATGAGGTATTATTTGAACTCGTATTTGCCGCCGTTCCCGGAATAGTTTCTTCTACTATTGAATGGGATGTGGTTAATTGTGAATATGCTGATCCTGATCTAGTGGTATTAGAAGCAGAATTTATTGATGGCCTTGTAACTATTCTTTCTTCAAGTTTAAGCGGTTATGTTTACTACGGTGACGAAGATGAAACAGGACTGATAAATACTGATGTTGGATTAGTTGATGCTTATACTTTAGAAGTAGAATATGTGACTCAAACAGATGAGTTTGGATTTTATCAGTTTGATGTTGTTCATTATGGTGAATACATTGTAACTCCTATTATTGGCCTTGCTTGGAATCAGTCTGCTAACTCAACAGATGCTCTTGCTATTATGTATGACTTTGTTGGTACACAACCATTATACGGTTTATATTGGGAAGCAGGTGATGTTACTGACGATGGAGTTCTAAATGCAGTTGATGCCTTAGCTGTACAGGAAAGATATATTGGATTTATTCCTGAATTTCCTGCCGGTGATTGGATTACTGAAGCTAACACCATTGATGTTCCAACTGTAACTTATTTAGATGTTATGGCATTATATTATGGTGATGTTGATGGTGGTGCTAATTTGCCATTTGGAACTAAATCTTCAGAAACATCAGTAATGCTTGCTTACGAAGGTGAAATTAACCTAATTGGTGATATTATTGATATTCCGGTTTCCGTTAAAAACAGCCTCGAAGTTGGAGCTGTTTCACTTGTTTTTAATTATCCTGCTTCATTAGAAATCATTGATGTAACTATCAACTCTGATGAAAAAGTATTATTTAATGCTGAAAACGGAGAATTAAGCATTTCATGGGCAAGCCTTAATTCACTTAATTTAATGGATGGCGAGCAATTGATTAACATAGCTGTTAAAACTAATAATGCAAGCAACATCAACTTTACATTAAATGATAATAGTGAATTGGCTGATGCTACTGCTACTGCTCATAAGAATGTAATAATTACTATGCCTAGCTTACTTGACGGTGAATATTCTTTATCTAACTATCCAAACCCATTCAATAATACTACTAATATTCAGTATGTATTACCTGAAGACGGATATGTTACTCTTAACGTTTATAACCTACATGGTGAATTAATAAAAACTTTGGTCAATAGCCAACAAGCTGCTAATAATTATGAAGTTAAATTAGATGCCATGAATATTCCTGCAGGTGTTTACACATACAGGTTAGAAGTTCAGGGAGTAATTAGAAACTTTGTATTAACTAACAGAATGGTTATTACTGAATAGAACCTATAAAAAGAGAGATCGGAAGATTTTCTTCCGATTGCTCTTTAATAATATAAAAAGGGGACGCAAATTTTTTGCGTCCCCTTTTTTATTTTAATTAATAATTTGTGAATTCAGTATTATGAAAGATTACTTCCAAATAGAATATAGAATTCCAAACAAAACCTGCCCAGTACATGAAGCATCGGGGGAATAAATAATTTTGAAGTTTTTACTCGTAACTTTTCCCATTACACCCCCATATTTAATAATAATTTTGACATTTAGAATCGTCAACCTATTTCAGGGAATGACATTATTTCATTATTCGATATTCCATATTATTAGCCCAATAGTTATCAGGATATTAATTTCCGATAAAGTTAGTATACCTTGATATAATTTTAACTTCCTATTATTCCATCACACTATTCCACCATTCCTTGACCGAATCCTTAGACGGATTTTTTTTCTGAGAATTTTTTTTACATGATTTATATTATAATTTGTAATATTTCGTTATATGTTGATAATGTGAAGAGTTTTTCTAATCATAATATTTCCTTGAAAATTGTATTTTATAAACATTAAAATTAACACAATATGAAAACAAAGGTCAGAGTCTTTTTTTTGCTGATAATATTTTCAGTAATATGCCTTTCAAATGTTTTTTCAAATAGTTTCCTTGGTGTAACTCCCATGCATGATACTATAAGTGATAATAAATCTGTTATAAATACTTATGCAGAAAATGTAACGGCTCAGCCTGGAAACAATGTTGAAGTAACGTTTAGTGTTACCGATTTCAATGATGTTGCTTCCATTTCTTTAACTTTAAAATATAATAATTCAATCTTAAATTACCGATCAACCGAATATATTCATGACGAAATTAATACAGGAACTTTTAATATACATGAAAATTCTGATGGAGATCTGAAAGTTGCTTGGTATAGTATAAATCCAGTATATATTGGTGATGATGATTTAATAAAAGTCCTGTTTTCCTATGAGGGAGGATATACCGAAATTCAATGGGATACAATAACACCCGGAGCATGTGTATATACAGATTTAGGTTTTAATGAATGGCCTGCTATATTCCATGATGGAAGTGTAAGCATACAAGATGGCCATGAAATTTCAGGACGAATTTCTGATGATATTTCAGGTGAAGGAGTTGAAGATGTTGAAATTGCTTTTACTCAATTAGGTAGTGTTCACACAGATCAGGAGGGCAATTATTTGCAAAGTGTTCCAATGGATTGGTCAGGTACATCTGAGCCTCAGAAATTATATTATTCTTTTGAACCTGAAAACCGAAGCTATTCTAATGTAAATATAAATTATGAAGATCAAAATTTCACAGGCACTTATACTCCTCAAATTTTTAATATTTCCGGGAAAATCATTGATTCGGAAGCAAGTATTGGAATAGAAGGAATAAAAGTAACATTTACAGGGCTAATTGATGTTTTCACCGACCAAAATGGAGATTATGTACAGCAGGTTCCTTATGGGTGGAGTGGATTTTGTGAACCGCAATCCGATTTTTACATATTTCAACCTGAGGAAAGAGAATATACCAATGTAACAGAAGGCATACAGGATCAAGATTATATCGGACAACAAGTCTTTAGTATTTCCGGATTAATTACTGATAGTTTTTCCGGTTTAGGCATTGAAAATGTTGAAATTGATTTTGATGAATTAGGAATTATTATGACTAACAGCGATGGTTATTATATAATTTATGTTCCAGATGCATGGAGTGGTATAGCAATACCCGTTAAAGAAGGATATAGTTTTGATCCGCTAAAAAGAGAGTATGTTTATGTAAGCACAAATCTTGAAGATGAAGATTATATAGGAACAATGACATCCGAGCACTATATCATATCAGGAACAATACTCGATAATCAAAGTATAGGTATTGAAAATGTTAGAGTAAATTTTTCAAACATTGGAAATGTATTTACAGATTTAAATGGAGATTATTCTCAAAATATAGCCTCAGGGTGGAGTGGAGAAGCTACTCCCGGACTCATGGGCTATATATTTGAACCTGAGACTATGTATTATGAAAATGTTACTGAGGATTTGAGCGGCCAAGATTATATTGGAATAAGCACAATTTTTATTTCCGGTTTTATTAAGGATATTTATACGGGAGACGGTATTGAAGGAGTAAATATTAATTTTACAGGCTTTGGTTCAGCCCAAACAAATGATCAGGGATTTTATTCCATGGAATTAGTACAGGGTTGGTCAGGTAATGCCACACCCGCAAAAATCGGATATACATTTGAACCAGAATCCAGGACTTACGTAAACGTAACTGCGAACACAATTAATCAGGATTATACCGGAACTCTAATTGACCTAACTCTTAGTGTAAGTGCTGATCCCCAGGAAATCTGCCAGGGATACCCTACACAATTAAATGCAATAGCAAGTGGAGGTTCCGGGAATTATACATATTCATGGATGTCTTCTCCAGCCGGTTTTTATTCAAACGAAGCTTCCCCCATTGTTTATCCAGATACAAGCACAATATATATTGTAGTTGTAGATGATGGAGAATCAACTCTTAATGATGCCGTAAACGTAATTGTTAATTATTATCCAGGTGCTGCATATGAAATTTTTGGAGCTGACACTATTTGTATTGAGGAAAGTCAGATAGAATATTATGTTGATCCGATTCAAAATGCTTCTGAATATTTATGGATTGTACCTTCCGGTGTTAGTATCCAAAGTGGTAGTGGAACTAATAGTATTTCTGTTTATTTCTCCGAAACATCTACCTCAGGATTGATAAGTGTAAGGAGTATAAATCAATGCGGTATTGGTTTAGAAATTAGTAAAGAAATTACTGTTAATCCGTTACCTGATGTAATTTTAGATACTTTCGGAAATGTTTATGTTCAACTTGAATCTTATTTATTAAGTGGGGGCCACCCTGATGGTGGCGTTTATACGGGTAATTTTGTGATTGGCAACTATTTTTATCCACAGTCTGCCGGACCTGGCCCACATATAATAGCCTATTCTTATACCGATCCTGAGAACTTTTGCGTTAATACTGCTTCACAGATATTAATTGTTACAAATTCTCCAGGAATTCATGAAAATATTAATAATCCTGAAACAATTAGAATTTTTCCTAATCCTTCGACAGGTATTTTAAATTTTGAACTTCCTGTTGATATAAAGTCTATTGATGTTTCGGTATTTTCAATGCATGGTCAAATGGCTTTTAATTCTACAATAAATAAAATTGATTCTGAAAACAATATTCCCCAAATAGATATGTCTTTCCTGAAAATAGGGATTTATTTAGTAAAAATTTCTAATAATAATATTCAAAGAACTGTTAAAGTGCTCCTCAAATAATTTGATTAAATTGCAAAAAAAATTAAAAAAAGTATATTTTTGTTTGTTTTTTAAATATTTTGTTTTAATTTTGTAATGTTGTAATAAGTGTGAAAACGCTAACCTACTGATTTTGTTAATTATATGAATAACAGAAACAGTAAGATGATGTAAAATATAAGAAAGATATTGAAATATTAAATTAGTAAAAATTAAAAAT
>Ga0222665_1000697_pt1 | contig 18401 bp, 15 predicted proteins | sample AntAcemetagen653_FD_179853 | JGI IMG/M metagenome (GOLD analysis project Ga0222665, IMG submission 179853) | Saline water microbial communities from Ace Lake, Antarctica - #653 | ecosystem: Environmental > Aquatic > Non-marine Saline and Alkaline > Saline | place: Antarctica: Ace Lake...
CTCTGGTTCATGATTGCCTCGCTTCATTGTTTGCAGAAACGAGATTATCTCATCCCTCCCATGGTGTCAATTTATTTTTTACATATTTATGAACATTAAACAATATATTAAATAGTTAACATTTCGATTGTCCAATTTAGCCATGGAGAGGCGCTAACTACCTGAAAATACAGTCGACCATGCCACGCAACGATCAAAGCCTTAACGAGGTCTGGAATAATACGTTTTACCCCTTTGCGCGTTTGCGCCTTTGCGTGAGACCTTTTCTGTTCCGGTTTATCCGGGTTAGGGATTGAGAAAACTGCCGGGGTTGAGGATATTGTTGGGATCAAAGACCCTCTTGATTCCTCGCATCAGGTCTATGGAGGCCTGATTGAACTCCATTCCCATGAACCTGTCCTTGGCAATCCCTATGCCGTGCTCCCCTGAAAGGGTGCCTCCCATCCCGATCGCCGTCTCATACAGTTCCTCCATTGCCTTATCGACTCGCGCCATCTCTTCCCTGTCGCGAAGATCGGTCATGATCAAGGGGTGAAGATTCCCATCGCCGGCATGGGCCAGGACACCGATCTTCAAATCATACTTATTCGTGATCTCAACTATCTTTCTTATGATCGCGGGCAGCATCTTCACCGGCACGGTTGCATCTTCAACAATACAATTCGGCCTGAGACTTGCGACAGCGCCAAATGCGGTCCTCCTTGCCTGCCACAGTTTTTCCGCCTCCTCCGGGGTGCTCGCCCTTTCCACCTGGACAGCCCCTCTTTCCCTACAGAACTCCTCGATCCTTTTCCCCTGTGCCTCAACCAGAGACTCTTCGCCATCCACCTCTATCAAAAGCAGTGCCTCTGCCTCCTTTGAGAACCGGGCCCCGCCATAGTTGCTGATCACATCGAGAACGGTCCTGTCGATCAACTCTAAGGTGGTGGGAACAATGCCTGCGCCGATGATGGCCGACACAGTTGTTGCAGCATCATCGAGGTCTGAATAGATGGCCTGCAGGGTGGCCTTGGCAGGCGCCAGGGGGACTAATCTTAAAATTATCTCTGTTATGATGCCTAAGGTCCCTTCAGAGCCACACATAAGCCGTGTCAGATCGTACCCGCTCACATTCTTCAGGGCCTTACCCCCTGTCCGAATCACCTCTCCAGAGGGAAGCACCACTTCAAGACCTAAGAGATAATCCCTTGTCACCCCGTACTTTACCCCCCTCGGACCGCCGGCATTCAGGGCAACGTTACCTCCTATGGTGGAGACAAACATGCTGGCAGGATCTGGCGGATACATAAGCCCGTATCCGGTCACCGCCTTTTGCAGGTCAGCGTTTACCACACCCGGCTGAACAACCGCACACATGTTTTCAGGCTCGATCTCCAAGATCTTGTTCAGCCGGTGGAAGGCGATAATAACACCCCCCTCCCTCGCAACAGAGCTCCCGCAGATATTGGTGCCGGCCCCCCGGGGGATTATATTTATCTTTTCCCGGTTCGCAACCCTCATAATCTGTGCGATCTCATCCCTGTTTCCCGGAACGATCACCCCATCCGGTTTGAATTCCGGCAGAAAACCGTCATAGGAATAGACTGCAAGATCCTCTGGTGTATCAAGGAACCATTCATCTCCAACGATCTGGCGGAATTCATCCTTTATTGAATTTGAAATCATATAAAGCCTCCTTGGTTCACTCTTACCGGGCTAAGCGTTCCCTCGCTGTCAAAAGAGAGAGGTCCTGATTCTTCGATCAGTTTCAACTCTTCCCTTTTTTCAACCTCTTCCATAAAGGCTGACGAAACCTCCAACTCTCCAATTTCCAGGGTACTCTTTATGTGAATCACCCTGGCCTTATCCGGTTCTACCGCCCCGATAGTGTTCAAGGCGGCCTCAACAGCCTCTTTATCTGTCTTCAAGACAATCGGGATTCGTCCCTTTTCCGGGCTCATGGCAGTGATGCAGTTTATTGCCGTGACCTCATGGTCCACCTTGTTTACCAGCCTCCGGGTCGCATAGTCAGCGAGACCGATACCGACCGCATTTCCATGGGATTCTTCTGTCAGATCCAGAACAACAACGCGGGTAATCTTAGGGTGTTCGGGTTCTTTTTCCCCAATGAACATGATTCTCCCGATAACATTGGTGTCCATCCCCGCTCCGCTGATGTTCTTACCCATTTTATCTACAACAAGGACATCTATCTTGTCAAAGGGGAGTCTGGCCATCAATCTTTTGGCCTCAGTGAGCAACTTTTTTTCCTCTGACAGGAATCTGGACGAAGGGACAGCACGAATAATTGCGGTTTCGTCATAGATATTTTCTACGATTCCCAGCCCAAACAGGACAGGGAGTTTTTTCAGGATAACCCCGCCAATCTCCGGAATAACCTCTCGATACCCGAAGTTAACGGTCTGTTTATGCACCTCAAGACAACCCCTGTGTTTTCCCATCCCTATGGCCATCATCTTCATGAGTCCGCTCTCTATGGGACCTTCGAACTCGGTATGGGGTTTGATCCGGTTTAAAACAACGATGCCGTCTGCCTGTGCGGCATGCCTGTCCACCATCACGGAAAATCCAAATCGAGATCTCCCTATCTCCACCACATCCATGGATGAAATAATCGGGGCGCCGATCGATTCCTCAGTGATATTGAGGCTTTTCAGGACTTCTATCTGACCCTCGGCAGTCCCCCCGCCATGACTGCCCATAGTAGGTATAAGAAAGGGTTTGGCCGAATTCTCTTTTAAGACACGGACGAGGCGCCGCAGGATCAGATCCATATTGGCCACCCCCCGGCTTCCCGCTGTAATAGCGATCCGTGCCCCCTCCTTCAGCAGTGATCTCATCTGGATCAATTCCAGCTCTCGATCAAGTGCACCCTCGATATCTAAGATCTTGGGGGCATCAAAGACCTGACGTATACGGAACATCTCTGGATAATTCATTTCGCTCCTGCCTTTTTGATATTGACGCCCATGTAAAAAGTCCTTTTTACATGGATTCAGGGATTTAGGAATTCAGGAATTAGGAATTATTATAAACAGTTAAACCTAAACTCATTACTCCAAATACCGAACTTTGCAACTTCTTACGAGATCATCAACATTGTTATTCAAAAAGAATCTAAGGAATAACGGCGAGGCCAACATACCCTCGAAGCTTTATCTTGTCAATGAACCAAGTATCCTCCTTCCCCACTCCATAAAAATCCCTCAACTTGCCGTTTCGGTTTATCCGCGCTGAGCATTACGATTAATTTTGGGATTGAAGTTTCAATGACTTAGTAGTATTAAATTTAAAGATACCAAAAATCAAAAAGATCGCGTACCGGAAAACAGGGAGACAATAAGGAGATGAAGAAAACCTTAGCAGTAGTAATGGCAGGAGGCAGGGGCGAACGGCTGATGCCACTGACAAAGAACCGGTCCAAACCTGCCATCCCTTTTGGGGGAATTTACCTCCTCATTGATCTTGCCCTGTCAAACTGCATCAATTCAAGGGTGTACAACATCATTGTCCTGCCCCAGTACAAATCCCAGACCCTTATGCAGCATCTTGAGGGGGGATGGAACATCTTCAGCACCGATTTAGGCCATTATCTCAAAATAGCACCACCCCAGATGATGGCCGGTGAAAAGTGGTACCAGGGAACAGCAGACTCCATACGTCAGAATCTCTATCTAATTGAAGACGAGTCCCCGGAACACGTACTGATCCTGTCCGGTGACCATGTTTATAAGATGGATTACGCCCGATTTGGCAGCTACCATGAGACCAATAAGGCAGACGTAACCATCGCCGTCATCGAGCAGGGGAAGGAGATGGCCGGTCAGTACGGCATCGTGGAGGTAGACAAACAATTCCGGGTCAAGGGCTTTCAGGAGAAACCAAAAAAACCAAAGACCATCCCCGGAGACTCCGCCCATGTCCTGGCCTCCATGGGGATATATATATTTAAAACGCAGGTTCTGCTTGACCTGCTCCAAAGGGACGACCGGCCCGATTTCGGCAAGGATCTCCTTCCCGATATCCTAAAAACCCACCGTGTCATGGCCTATCCCTACCGCCGGGAAAACAAGATCCCCGATATCATAGCCTACACCGACACAAAAGGTATACGCCGGGAAAAAATGGTTGACAGCATCCGCGACTCGGCCTATTGGCGTGATGTGGGGACCGTGGATTCATACTGGAATGCCAACATGGACCTGACAGGTGTAGATCCATACTTTAACATGTATGGCAGGCACTGGCCCATACGCACCTATCAACGGCAGTACCCGCCGGTGAAGACCGTATTCGCGCGGGAATCAGGCGCCAAACCGAGGGTTGGCCAGATTTTTGATTCCCTGGTGGCGCACGGCTCGATCATCAGCGGGGCACTGGTCCGAAACAGCGTGTTGTCATATAATGTTTTTGTTCAAAGCTGGGCCTCGGTGGATGAATCCGTCATCTTGGAAAATGTGGTTATCGGGCGTCACGCCCGGATCAAAAAGGCCATTATTGCTGAAGGGGTCGTTATACCGCCTCACAGCGAGATAGGGTATCATCCCAGACAGGACAGGGATCGTTTTACCGTCACCTCTCGTGGGATTACCCTGGTAACCCGGGAGAATTTTACATAGTGTAGGAAAATCTATGAAAGCAAAAGTCAAATACAATGTTGTCCCCAACCTCCCTCCCCGATTAGAGATCCTGAGGGATCTGGCATATAACCTCTGCTTTAGCTGGAAGGACGAATTATGGGATCTGTTCCAGCGCCTTGACCCGGGCCTGTGGGTGGAATGCGGGCAGAACCCGGTGTTCATGTTGGGCCTTATCAGCCAGGACCGCTTAGACGAATTATCTCGCGACCAGGGATTTGTAGCCCAATTAGAGAGATTGGGGAAGGACTTTGACCGATACCTCTCTCAACCCCGTGTTCAGTCCGAGGATTACTGTCCCGAAGTGCCCTTTCAGGTCGCCTATTTCTCTGCCGAGTTTGGCTTAGCCGAGTGCCTCCGCATTTATTCGGGAGGTTTGGGTGTCCTCTCCGGTGATCACCTCAAATCGGCCAGCGACCTGAATGTGCCCCTGATTGCCGTCGGTCTTTTGTACCAGGAGGGCTATTTCAGGCAATACCTCAGCACCGACGGCTGGCAGATGGAGACCTATCCGGTCAACGACTTCGCCAATATGCCAGTAAAACTGGTACGGGATCAGGAAGGTATCCCCCTCACTGTCTCGGTGGACTTCAAGGGAGAACCGGTGCAGGTCCTGATCTGGCGGGCCAACGTGGGGAGAGTTCCCCTTTACCTCCTTGATACCAATGTCCCTGCCAACCCCCCCGAGTTTCGCGGCACCACAGGCCAGCTTTACGGGGGGGACAGAGAGATGCGGATCAGGCAGGAGATCGTTCTCGGTATCGGCGGGGTGCGTGCCCTCAAGGCATTGGGGATTGAGTTCAGTGTCGCTCACATGAATGAAGGCCACTCGGCATTTTCAGCATTAGAACGAATCAACATCCTGAGAACGGAAAAAGGGATCTCCTTCGATGCTGCCAGGGAGACGGTCTTAGCCAGCACTGTCTTTACCACACACACCCCGGTTCCAGCCGGAAATGATGTGTTTGAACCGGATCTTGTCCGCGCCTACTTCGAGGACTACACCAAGGAGTTGGGGATTAACTTCAAGGTGCTTTTGGGTTATGGCCGTCTCGACCCACGTAACGAAGATGAACCATTCGGGATGACAACCTTAGCCCTGAGACTCTCCGCCCATACCAATGGCGTGAGCCGTCTCCATGGCCGGGTCTCCAGGGCCATGTGGCAGAAGGTCTGGTCCCACCACCCCGTTGAGGACGTGCCCATAGACCATATCACCAACGGTATCCATGTCCCCACCTGGATATCCAAAGAGATTACCGGGCTGTTTGACCGTTATTTGGGGCCGAATTGGGCAGAAGAATCGGAGAGCGAAAAACTCTGGGAACAGGCACAAAACATCCCCGATACCGAGTTGTGGCGCACCCACGAACGGTGCAGGGAACGCCTGATCGCCTTTACCCGGCGTAGTCTAACTGAACAGCTCGAAAACAGGGGAGCCTCAACTTCCGAAATCCAGTCCGCCCGCGAAGTGTTGACCCCGGAGGCATTGACCATCGGTTTTGCCCGTCGGTTTGCCACCTATAAGAGGGCGACCCTCCTTTTCACAGACTCTGACCGGCTGGATCGGATCATTAACCATGCCGAATTCCCCGTACAGATAATCATCGCGGGAAAGGCCCACCCCCAGGACAACGAGGGGAAAGAGCTCATAAAGAAAATTATTCATCTCTGCAATGACGACCGTTTCCGCCGGCGCATCGTCTTCTTAGAAGGTTATGATCTTTATATGGCCCGGTATCTGGTCTCAGGGACTGATGTCTGGCTTAATACTCCCCGGCGACCTTTGGAGGCCTGCGGGACCAGCGGCATGAAGGCCTTAGCCAACGGGTCTTTGAACCTCAGCACTCTCGATGGCTGGTGGGACGAGGCTTATCATCGGGACCTCGGCTGGGCCCTGGGGCATGGCGAGGTCTACAGGGACCATGAGGCCCAGGATAGTATAGAGAGTCGCGATCTTTATAACCTGTTGGAAAAAGAAGTAGTACCGCTTTTTTATAACCGGGGAAACGATGACATTCCCCGGGACTGGGTGAAAAAGATGAGGGCCGGTCTCAGTCAGTTGGTTCCGATCTTTAACTCCCACCGAATGGTTCAGGAGTATATGACCCGGTACTACCTCCCCTGTTCAAGGCGATTCAACATACTCTGCCGAAACGACTTTGCAGGTTCGAAAGAACTTGCAGAATGGCGGCAAAAACTGATGACCGGCTGGCATGAGGTGTCCATCGAGGAAGTGATTTCCGGTAACGGTCTTGAAAGGCGTGTGGGCCAGGAGCTTGAGGTAGCAGCCAAGATCAGGCTCGGGTCTTTGCTGCCCGAGGACGTCGTCGTGGAGGCATATTATGGCCGCCTGGACCAGAACGGCGACTTTGCAGACAGGAAAACAGTCACCCTCGACGTGGGGGACTCGGCTGGCGATCTTTATACCTACAGTGGGCAGATTCCCTCACACAAAACAGGCCGATTTGGCTACACAGTACGCATCATGCCAAGCCATGAACGGCTTGAGAACCCTTTTACCATGGGCCTGGTGACATGGGCGTGAGGGCGGGTTGCGAGTTGCGGGTTACGAGTTACGGGTTGGTTCCCTTACGCCTTCAATACTGGATTCTGGCACTTGTTTTTCTGACTTCTGACCTCCGACCTCCGACATCTGGGTTTTGTTCCGGGTTGCGGGTTACGGGTTACGGGTTAAAGAACAGTGCTTTCCTGGTTTTTTAATATTCAATAGTCAATATTCAATAATCAATGGCAAGGGGTTATGAATTTTGAATCTATCTACCACACTGACATCTGAAGAGATGAACAGGCTTGTTTCAGGTGAGGCGGGAGACCCTTTTACCTTATTAGGCGCTCACCCGCTAAAGGGGGAGACCGGTCCGGCAGTGGTAGTCCGTGCCCTGTTGCCCGGGGCCAGGTCCGTGACAGTCCTGGATCTCGACCCTGACGCGGAAATCGAAACCCGCAGGATAAACGACCAGGGGTTATTTGAGGCGGTCCTGCCAGGAAAAAAGGAGATCAGACCTTATCGCCTCAGGGTGGATTTCGGGACGAACGTCCCTGCAACCTTTTATGACTGCTACTCCTTTTCTCCTGTCCTGTCAGAGGATGACCTTTATCTCTTCAACCAGGGAAACCAATATCGAATATATGATAAGTTAGGTGCCCATCCCTTTTCGCATCAGGGTGTATCAGGCGTCTTTTTTGCCGTATGGGCCCCTTCAGCGACCAGGGTGAGCTTAGTGGGGGACTTTAACCAGTGGAATGGCCTCAGGCACCAGATGCGGAGCCGGGGGTCCTCGGGGGTCTGGGAATTATTTGTTCCCCATCTGAAACCGGGCCTCCTTTACAAGTTCGAAATCCGCACCGGGGACGGCACACTCCTCATCAAATCAGATCCCTTTGCCTTCCATTTTGAAAAACGTCCCAAAACCGCGGCCGTTGTCCACGACATTGAGGGTTTTCCCTGGACAGACCAGGACTGGATGACCGAAAGGGCCGCCCAGAACTCTCTAAGCCTTCCCGCTACCATATATGAGGTCCATTTGGGCTCATGGCGACGCAGAGTCGAGGAAGATAATCGGTGGCTTACATACGAGGAAGCGGCAGATGAACTCGTCCCTTATGTCAAGGATATGGGGTTTAATTACGTCCAGTTCCTCCCCTTATCCGAACACCCCTTTGATGCCTCATGGGGATATCAGGTCACCGGTTATTATGCGCCCACCTCCCGCCACGGCACACCCCAGGATCTCATGTACCTCGTGGACCGGTGCCACGCCGAGGGGTTAGGCGTTATCCTCGATTGGGTCCCTGCCCACTTCCCAAAGGACCCTCACGGCCTGGAATATTTTGACGGCACCCATCTCTATGAACATGCGGATCCCCGACAGGGACTGCAACGGGACTGGGACACCCTGATCTTTAACTACGGCCGTGATGAGGTGAGAAACTTCCTGACGGCCAACGCCCTTTTCTGGTTAGACAAGTACCACTTTGACGGGCTGCGGGTGGATGCCGTGGCCTCCATGCTCTACCTGGACTACTCACGAGAAGAAGGGGACTGGATTCCCAACCGCTTTGGCGGAAGGGAAAATTTGGAGGCTATTGACTTTATCAAAAATCTGAACACAAAGGTCTTTGAGCTTTTCCCGGGGGTGGTCACCATCGCCGAGGAGTCCACGTCCTGGCCCGGTGTCACCCTGCCGGTCCATCTCGGGGGCTTGGGTTTTATGTATAAATGGAATATGGGCTGGATGCACGACATGCTCACCTTTATCTCCAAGGATCCGGTTCATCGCCGTTTTCACATGGACAAGCTGACCTTTGCCCTCCTTTACGCCTTCCATGAAAATTTCATCCTCCCCCTCTCCCACGACGAGGTGGTTCACGGCAAGGCCTCTCTTCTCTCAAAGATGCCCGGGGACGACTGGCAAAAACTCGCCAACCTTCGTTTACTCCTGGGCTATATGTACGGCGAACCAGGGAAAAAGACCCTCTTCATGGGTGCCGAATTGGGCCAATGGTCTGAGTGGAGCCACGATAAGGCCCTTGAGTGGGATCTCCTTCAATACGAACCTCACAAGGGGCTGCAGAGCTTTGTAAGAGACCTTAACCGCGTCTATTGCTCAGAACCGGCACTCTACGAACTCGACTACGATCCCGAGGGATTCCAGTGGATAGACTTCAGGGACACTGACGCCAACGTGGTCTCGTTCATCCGAAAGGGAAAAGACCCTGAACAGATCCTGGTCTTTGTGTTCAACTTCACCCCGGTCCCACGTATGGATTACCGCATCGGAGCACCCCGACCTGGGTTCTATAGAGAGGTTATCAATTCTGATTCAGCGGCCTATGGCGGCTCAAACATCGGCGTGAAAGGCGGCGTAACCGCCGAGACCCGCCCCTGGCACAACCAGCCCTGTTCCCTCAGCCTCAACCTGCCTCCCTTAGGCATGCTTGTCCTTAAACCCACGGAGACATGAGCCGCAGGCATATCTATGGAACATCTCTGATGCGATGTACTGATTATAGGAAGCGGGGCTGCAGGCCTCCGCGCATCCGTATCAGCACGGGAGGCGGGTCTGGATGTATGTGTGATCTCCAAGGATCTTTTGATGTGAACCCAACGCAGGAGGTAAAAATGAAAAAGACGCACTATAAAAAGCTCTTCAGTCCAATCAAGGTAAACGGTCTAAGACTCAAGAACCGCATCACCATGGCCCCCCTTTACTTAGGGTATGCGGCTGAAGGAGGAAAGGTTTCTCCGTTGATGCTCCATCACTACAAACAGATGGCACAGAGCGGTGCTGCACTGATCGTGGTTGAAAATTCAAGCGTGACACCCGGCGGCAGCGGGTCGCCCCGGACCCTTCGCTGCGACCACAACAGATATCTGAAAGGCCTGGAGAGCCTGGCACAGTGCATAAAGGGCGAAAAGGCCCTTGCTACTCTTCAGATCAACCATGCCGGACGTTTTGCCTATGTTTCCAAGCCTGTTGCGCCGTCTGCGGTCTCCGTTTTTAACAAAACCCCCCATGCCCTCACGAGAAGAGAAATCACAACTATCCAGAAGCAGTATGCCCGGGCCGCTGTGCGGGCTCAGAAAGCGGGATTCGATATGGTGGAACTCCATGGGGGAACAGGATACCTCCTTTCCCAGTTCGTATCACCAAGGAGCAACAAGAGAGAAGATGCTTACGGTGGCGCCATAGAGAATCGGATCAGGTTTTCGTTAGAGGTCCTGAAACGCGTCAAAGACCTGGTGGGTGATTTCCCAGTGGGTTATCGGTTCCTGGCCGACGAATGGCTCCCGGATGGTCTCCATTTAGAGGAATCCACGGTCTTGGCAAAGGCGTTGGAGGAAAATGGGGTGGCCTATATCTCTGTTATGGGCGGAACCTATGAATCTTTCTTTCTCCCCGACATAATTAAAAAATCCCAGCGGCCCGGCTATATGGTGTCATTAGCCGCGGCCATAAAGAAAGAGGTCAAGGTGCCGGTCACAACCGCAGGTCGCATCTCCACCCCTTTGAGAGCAGAGTCGATCCTTCAGGAGAAAAAGGCGGATCTCATCGGGCTGGCCCGCATGCTCTGGGTAGACCCCGATTGGCCCAAAAAGGCCCGTGAAGGACGGGACAATGCCATTTTAAAATGCAGCTCAAAATGCGATGCATGTTTCAAACTGGTGATGAAAGGAAGGCCTGCGTTTTGCACGAGATGGAAAAAGGAAAAGCGGGCCGAGTACAGCGGGCTGTTTCAGTAGGGCCTTTGACAGATGCTCTCTTATCCCCTCCCTTCTTCATGGCAGGTTTCAGCCCGGCATGCATTGGTGGTGTTGCTTTATGAGAGGAAAAATAAATTTTGACATATACATTAAAGAACAGCTCAAAGGTCCTGGTATTAAAGAATATATTGAGAAGGCTGGAAGGTGAGGAATGTATGCATTAAAGGACGTCTTGGAAGCCAGAAATCTGGCCGTCATAGGGGCCTCTCAGGATCCCCTGAAACCTGGATCTGTCCTCCTCAAACTCCTGAAGGATACCGGTTTCCAGGGGCAGATCGCCGGCGTCAACCCACGAGCGGGAGAAATGTACGGCGTACCGTTTTACCGCACCATTCGCGAAATCCCCTTTCCGGTTGACCTCGCTACCCTGATCATACCTCCCAAGGCAGTGGTTTCGTGCTTAGCCGATTGTGCACGGGCAGGTGTAAAGGGCGTGGTGATCTCATCCGAAGGATTTGCAGAGACGGGGAGTGAAGGAGCGGGGTATCAACAGGAGGTTGAGGCTATCCTACAATCCAGCGGCATGCGCGGGTTCGGCCCCAATACCATGGGAATCGTAAACACCGCAACCGGCATGACGACCGCTTACTTCTGCAACGACCGTATGTTGAGACCCGGGTCTATCGGATTTGCAGCCCAGTCCGGCATATTTGTGGGAGCACTGCTCCAATATCTCACCTCCTTTAAAGAATTCCGAATCTCAAAGGCGCTGGGTCTGGGCAATAAGGTGGATGTAGACGAATCGGACGCCCTCGCCTATTTTCGGGAGGACAAACAGACCGAGATAGTGGGCCTCTATCTCGAGGACATTCGAGATGGAAGACGTTTCTTGGAGGAGGCTCGCAGGACCGTAGCGCAAAAGCCGGTCTTCCTGCTCAAAGGGGGCCGGACAGCGGCAGGTGCCCGTGCTTCGGCCTCGCACACGGCAAGCCTCGCAGTTGACGATAATGTGCTGGATGGGGCATTGCGTCAGGCGGGGGTGCTTCGCGTGGGAGGGATCGATCAGCTTATGGCCGCCCTTATGGGTTTTCGATGTATGCCGTTGCCAAAGGGTGGGCGTATCGCCCTGGTGACCTTTAGCGGCGCCCAGGCGATCATGAGCATTGATACCGCTACGGATGAGCGACTCAGCCTGGCCCGTTTCTCAGGAGAAACCCGGAAAAAGATTGCGGAGGTCATTTCCATCCAATCAAAGGCCATGAACCCGGTGGATATCTTTCCGGATATGATGGTCCATGGTTTTGAAAAGACATCCACCGAGATCCTCCGCGCCCTTTTGACGGACGACGGGGTAGACGGAATCATCTTCATCTCCTTTGCCACCCCTGATGTTGAGCCTTATAGCCCGCTCGTTGAGGTGATTCAGGAAAATCTGAAAAAGCCGGTGTTCTTTTCTTTGATTGGGGAAAAAGAGAGTATGGAAAAGTGTCGGGGATTTCTCGAAAAAAACAGGATACCCATGTTCCTCCTCCCTGAAATCGGTGTTAAGGTCTTTTCCTACATGTGGCGATATGCCAGGATTACCATGGAGAAGGGAGAGACGGTTTCATTTTAACATCTGGTTCCGGATATGCTAAAATTATGAAGGGCGTGGAAGGGCATGGACTGGGAGGTCATGAACCGCCCGAGCCTACCTCTTCCAGTTTAATAAATCAGATGTTGCCGCTTTTTCAAGGGTGTTTAAGTTTTCTGTGGAATTAAAAAGTTTCTCGCACAGCTCGCACTTTCTATATTGAACAATTTCGTTTGCCTTGAGTCCCAAATAGGAGGCGATGTTTGTCAACCCCATGGTTCTAATGAGATGAAACAAGACATTGCTTTCTTTTCTCTTGAACAGCTCGTCAATACTATAATCCCTCAGATTACCGAGAAGAAAAAACCCAGTTTCTTTAAATTGGTCTCCCCCATCACAACAGGCAAACATATCGAGCTCAGGTGAGAGGTATGGATTCATGTTACAGGTATTGGGGTGGTAATCGGTAAAAATTCTTGGCGGGTCAAATCCTTGTGCTCGTCCTAAATATATGACAGCTTCAGGAAAAAACTTCAGATGGTTATCCCGAAGAAATTCTTCGAGAGAATCATCTTTTCTTGAAAAATCAGTGACAAAAGAGATGAAGTAATCAAGCCCATGTTTTTGACAACTATTGGCCGCGTTGACCACATTTTCACGAGGGATATGTTCTTGGTGCCAACGGCTGAAACTCAGTCTCAATTGTGACAAGCCGCTGCGCGTAAGCGCTGAAACCGTATCATCGGCATGCTCCGAAGTCTTTGCCCAAAAGCAATTCGTGACCACCCTTGAATATATCTCCTTCTCATGGCACAGCTTGACAAGACGGATCATATCTCCAAAAAATATAAGGGGTTCTCCGGCGGTGAAACTGATGCCTGTCACGTTGCATCGGGCCATTTGTCCGATAATTGCCATGGCCCTTTCGAGAGTCATTTTTCCGTGTGGGATCGAATCATCGGAGGCAACACAATGCCCACATCTAATATTACATTTTGTTGAATAGCCAAATGCAATCTGTCGAATAGGATTCATTGTGGTATTTGCCCCGAGCATCCGAAAGCACAGTCATATCCGAATGAGTCTCTTGCTCTTACCGTCTACCTATTGTTTTTCTTGCCGGGGGTCCTACATGATGTGTTTATCAGGCGAGCCTTTTCGACGACGAATCACCCTGGTATTGTAAGGGATGTCTTTGACACGTATATTTTCTTTCTGTGATTGGGTTTGAAGTTCCATCATCTTCTTCAATTTGGCTTCAATCTTAGCCCTTTGTGATTCTTTCATTCTCGTTCTTTTCCTTTATGTGTAATTGTTAAGCCGGTTTAATCAAGCTCTCCCGGTCCTTGTCTTGCGCCAAAAAACAATCGCAAGAATGTTTCCGAACATCAATGAGCAAACACCTTTACATAGCGCTTAAATTTGTCCTGAGAAGTTCCTGGACTTCTTCCAAATCATACGAAAAAACTGGGAAAGGCAAATCAGATGAAGAAAAGCTGTTTTGAGCGGAAATAGCTGAATTTCTAAATCATACTGATAGCAAAACCGTATCTTTGATCACTATTATATATCGGAACTTTGGTATATGCAAGTTAAATCGGAATTTTCAACTTAATATTTGTTGGTAGCTCCATAACTTCAGGCATTTTAGGCATCCCGCCTGAGGGACTCACTTCCCCGCTACAAGAGGGATAAATAGGCACTTTTCCGGCTTGTCCGCTTATGGCGGGTTTATCCGGGTTAGGGCCCTCCCGCTATATATTTTCAAATCCCTGTTCCACAAAATGTCTGTCAAATCCAAAGACCTTCTCAAGTTTGTAATGCCTCATCACCACAAAACTGACACAATCAACAAAACTCAATCTCCTTCGGCCTAAGCTGAGCCAGAGTTCATACGCCAGATTGTGCATTGACCCGTCAATCCACAGGATCTCAGCAAGGCTTAACACATCCCGGTACCAGAGGTTCCCAGCCTCAAAACCCAAACGACTTTGCAATAGCGCCAACGTCTCAACAATGATATAGTTGCCTGTACAGAGATAAAGGTCTTTTTCCAAAAGGGATGCCCAGAGACCGGCCGCTTGCTCATGATTGCTGTCCGAACGGTCCATCAAAGCGTAAAAAGCCGAAGTGTCCATAAATACCCGTTCATTTTCCATGGCCAACCTCTTTTACGAAAGCCTCTGCCAGGTAGTCGTCATGCCGCTCGGAAACATCAGAGAGATTTGACGAGAATCGACCGACTGCCGCAAGGGCTCGCTTCTTTTTTTCTTCAGGAAAGCGTTCTTCACGGGCGCGAAAGAGGGCGATACCTTCACGAATCAGTTGAGAAACGGAAACGCCTCTCGCGCTCGCTTCCACCCTCAGCCAGTTAATCTGGTCCTCTTGCATTTGAATCTGTGTTCGTACCATAATAATACCTCCATGATGGTATTGTGTAGGAACATATACATCATGATAAGCTTTCTATGAGTTGCTGTCAAGTGTTTTAGATGTAGTTTTGAAGACACTCAAGAGTGATGAACAGAAGCGCTTCGCGCAAAAAAAATCGGTAGGAGAGATTCTCTTTGACTTTCCCTTGATTTTCACTATCATCCTAATACGTAGAGCACTCTAATTATTATCTTCGCATTTTAGGCCGTATGGCAAAAGGCTGCAAATGTTGAAGAGATATTTTCAAAACGCGGATCAGGAGATCCTACAATGAATATTGCCACAAATTTGGAATGGGCATCGTTTTTCTTTCCCGGCAGGCCGGTCTTAAGTGAAGGCGATTCGCAGACAAGTTACGGTATACTGAATGAAAAGGCGAACCGGGTGGCAACAGCTCTTATCGGCCTTGGCATCCAGCCGGGAGAGTCTATTGGGATCTGCGCACCCAATTGCGGCGATTGGGTTGCCTTTTATTTCGGAGTGCTCAAGGCCGGTGCGGTCGCAGTGACCTTGTCTAACCTGCTGAGCGATGACGAGCTTTCCTTGCTGCTGAACCATTGCCAGCCACGGATGATCTATACCTCGGACGATAAGCTAAACTGTCTCGATGGATTCAAAGGGAGCGGTGGGCTGGAAACGGTCATCAGTCCCGGTAGCGATCTAAATATGAACAGACTGTTGAAACTCGGCAGGAGGACATTCAAGGCACTGGATAGGGATCGGGAAGACATTGCGACTGTTCTTTATACCGGAGGCACTACCGGTACACCGAAGGGCGTCATGCTCAGCCACGAAAACGTCAATGTGTCCATCCAGAATGTTGTTTTCAATGAACGCTCCTCGAATATTGATCGGGCCCTGTGTTTTTTGCCGTTCAATCATGTCTTTGGCCAGATGCATATCATGAACGCTACGATTTTAAGCGGAGGCTGCCTGGAGATGCTGCCGGCCTTTGATATGGATAGAATCCTGTGGCTGATGGCAGCGGGAAGAGTAACGAAACTCTTCGCAATACCAACAATATATTCCAGATTTTTGAGTCTTAAACGGCTTAAAAACAAGCTTGGCAAAGTCCGGTATTGCTTTTCTGCTGCGGCCAGTATGGCAGCAGAAACCGTTCACCGATGGAAAGAGCAAACCGGGCTGAAAATTTACGAGGGCTATGGGATGACTGAAGCCGCCCCGGTTGTTACCTATAACCATTACTACCGCCATGTCGTTGGTTCGGTGGGCACCGCAGCACCCGGGGTGGAAATTCAAATAAGAGATCAACAGGGCCATGAGCTTGAACCGGGTGTGGAGGGTGAGATCTGCGCCCGGGGGCGGAATATCATGAAGGCATATTTGAACAATTCCGAGGCAACGCGGGCCGCATTCTGGGAAAAAGGCTGGTTTCGTTCCGGGGATATCGGTCGATCTGACCCGGACGGCTATCTTTATATTGTTGACCGGCTCAAAGACATGATCATAACCGGTGGAGAAAATGTCTATCCCAAAGAAGTCGAAGATGTCCTGTATTGCAGACCGGAAATAGAAGAATGTGCAGTTATCGGACTTGCCGATCCAGACTGGGGCGAAAAAGTAACCGCCTTTATCGTTGCCCGCCGGGATGAAGAGATTGATCCTGCGGCCCTTAAGGCTTTTTTAAAAACCCGCATTGCGGCCTTCAAGGTGCCCAAGGAATTCAGGATCATAAATGAGTTGCCGAAAAATGCGGCCGGCAAAATCCAAAAAAGGCAGCTAAAAAAAGAGATATAAAGTGTAATCAGATGACAATCGAAAAGCGTTACAGAAAAAGATACAAATCAGGGAACACCCCTTGGGACACCGGTCAGCCAGATTTCAAGGCGCAGAGACAGGCGCAGGAATGCTATGATCACTGTAAGAAGGTGAAGGTTTAAACGTCCACAAACTGGATCGGAATGGGGATGGGAGGGTTTGTGAGTCGTTGCCGTAGAAAAGGTGCATAGGAAGAAATAAGTGATTCATATGGTCTGGTGTACGAAATCGAGGTTCTGATGAAGAAGACAAAGACAATTCTGGCTGTGCTCTTGCTCCTACTAACAACCTTGGGCATAACATCGTGTTCGGAATTACATTCGGAATTTGATCCACACCAATGGCGATACCAGCCTTATAGGGATATGCCTCCATCCTGGGAGAACGATTTCGGTCGTCCTGGTCCTGAATATGAGGGAGAAGATATGTTCGGAGATACGTGGTGATGCCAAGGAAGTTAAGAGGTCTATGTATTATAAAGGGATCGAGGCGGATAACCTGAAATGAAAACTGAGGATAAGGAAGAACGCTTTGGGACTATAGCTCAGAAAAAAGGGTATATCTCTTGGCCCCAGCTATTGGAGGCATTGGAAATTCAGATAGAAGAAAACACTAAGAAGGGAGAGTACCGGTTTATTGGTGACGTATTGTGTGATCTAAAGTTTATGACTAAATTACAAGTTAGAGATGTGCTTGAGTCCATGGAAAAGGCTACAATTGAAAGAATTAGTGGAATCAAGCCATAATGCTATGGGCCTGAACCAACAGAGCATTAATTTGCCAGAATCTGACGGAATTGCCTGGTTGGCGGGGCAATATTCAAGGATTTCCTGTGAACTGTTATTCATAATGCCGCAACCTATAGAAACTATTGCGCTAAAGTTTATTGCTAAATGATGAGAAAACTCAAATATTTCATTGTGCCGATCATCGTTGTCATTGTGACGTTGTTCTTCGTCCCAAAATCCCTTCTCTTTCGACCTTTTGTAAACCACTTGAAAAGCAAGATGGAAGAAAATTGGAAATGCAAAATTGGAGATACAAAAACCACTTTTGACCTTCTGAAAGGGACCGTAAGATCGGAAAATCTCGACATAAAAACTGTGAGAAATACAGATATCAGTTGGCACTTGAAAATAAGAGGTGTGACTGTTGACGTTGATTATTCCTCCTTAATTCATGGAAATCTAATTTTAAATGAAGTAATTTTGGATGATGTTTTTTTTGAAATGGATAAAAAACCGAGCAACAACATCCATACGCAACGTAAAAAAACTCAGGATAAACCTAAAAAGGGGATACTCATTAACAATCTGTTAATTCGTGGATCATTTGAAGTGAATTATCGTCTTGATTCAGGATTAGCCGATAGCATTAGAGTGAAAAATGTCAATATAACGAAGAAAGATATCTCCTTTGTCGGGACGCCAAAGGACCTTCTTTTTCCTCTCATGAGGGAAACCAAAATTAGGACAAAATATGTTATAGGTAGACATGGAAGCGAAATAGGACCTAAAAAAGGAGGGCATATTACTATATCTGAGGAGATTACAGACCCTTCAATGAAAGAAAGGGGATTGAAAAAAGGCGATACTTTTGTTGACGAATAACCCATTGAGAATACTATCCCAGCGTATGGTATCTGGTTATGAAGGGCTACTGGCGTAATCCAGAGGCTACGGCAGTGACGATGAAGAACGGATGGCTTCATACCGGCGATATGGGCTACATGGATGAAAAGGGCTATCTG
>Ga0222665_1000702_pt1 | contig 18355 bp, 13 predicted proteins | sample AntAcemetagen653_FD_179853 | JGI IMG/M metagenome (GOLD analysis project Ga0222665, IMG submission 179853) | Saline water microbial communities from Ace Lake, Antarctica - #653 | ecosystem: Environmental > Aquatic > Non-marine Saline and Alkaline > Saline | place: Antarctica: Ace Lake...
TATCTCCTGGGCCAGGAGGGAAGGGGGTTTCATATCCTGATGAAAAATCTTCAACAGGAACGATTGGTGATCTGCATTGGAGCCATAAATATTGCGGAAAAGATGTTAGAGGTTACCCTGGAATATGCAAAGAGCCGCACCGCGTTTGGGAAACCGGTTTCCAGTTTTCAGCACAATTCCTTTAAGCTGGTGGAGATGGCCACTGAAATTGAGATAGGAAGAACGTTTCTGGAATCCCTCATCGAGGACCACATGGAGGGAAGAGATATCACACGAAGGGTCTCTATGGGGAAATGGTGGCTGACGGAAATGGTCAATCGTGTGGCCTATCAGTGTCTTCAGCTACACGGCGGTTATGGCTATATGGAAGAATATCTCATCTGTCGTCTCTATCGTGATGTCAGGGCTCAGTCCATCGTGGGGGGCACAACCGAAATCATGAAGAGGATCTTAGCAAGAAAGATGGATCTTTGATTTGAGGGAAAGTGCCTAAAGTGCCTAAAATCAGACCTCGTTAAGTGGTTGAGTAGCTGAGTGGTTAAGTCGCTATTATTTTTAGACTTTATGTTGTTTACGCGGAAATTGGACACTCGGCAAATTCAGGGATTTAAGGATTCAGGAATTAAAAAATTAAAATCTGAATCATTTCCTTATGTTAATCCCTCAATTCGTAACTTCTCAATAAGTTCGGGTAAGTACTTTGGTATGCCACATTCCTGGATTCCCGCGTTCGCGGGAATGACGATGTAGGATGAGTGCGTGTCATTCCCGCGAAAGCGGGAATCCAGTCAATGCTCGGGAAATGTGATTCGCCCGAACTTATTGAGAAGTTACCTCAATTCCTAAATTCGCAATCCCTCAATTTAGCTCGATATAGCTATTATCATGAGGATACTGTCCAAAAATCGGACCTATTTTTTAGATCAAATAACGAGCTCTGAAAATTAAGAGTGCCTAAAGTTATGGTATGCCTTCGGCGATCAAGTTTTGATGAAAAGGCCCTTGCTTAGACCAACGGTTGAACCGGTGTTAAATCTGGATGAAATTTCTCAACTTTAGGCACTTCACACTTTACTACCTATATTTCAAAATCCCGTCATGTTTGCGTAGGATTTATGCCACAGCCAGATTGAATATTTTAAGAAATCCTTTAAATTTTTAAAAGACCTATCAAAAAAATGACGGAGCGAATCCCGCCACGCGGGACACAAATATTCAATATTCAATTCCGGCTTCGCCGGGTTAGGCACTTCCCTTGTACTGCTCCCGGAGGACCCGCTTCAGCAGTTTCCCGGAAGGGGTGTAGGGGAGTTCGTCTACAAAATAGACTTCCTTCGGTTTCTTGTAGGACGCAAGTTTTTCACCCACGTAATTTTTCACATCATCTTCACTGATATCCGCTCCGGGTTTAGAGACCACATAGGCCACAATTCTCTCTCCCCAGTCCGGATCCGGCACACCGATGATCCCCACGTCGTAAACCGAAGGGTGATGGTAAAGCACTTCCTCAATCTCTGCGGGGTAGATATTGACACCCCCTGAAATAATCATGTCCACGGCACGGTCCACGATATAATAGTAACCATCCTCATCCACCCTGGCCATATCTCCGACAGTAAAGTAACCCTCGTGATAATTGGCCTGTGTCGCCTCAGGGTTTTTATAGTATTCATCTAAGAGGAATGGACTCTTAATATACATGATGCCGACCTCTCCCTGTGGCACCTCATTCATGTTTTCATCTAACAACTTGATATCGTTCCCTGCCACCGGCCTTCCGCAACTTCCCGGTTTTATGAGCTGATCCTCGGGTCTCAGGGAGGTGATGCAACTGGTTTCCGTTCCCCCGAAGAATTCAAAGATCTTACCCGATCCAAAGAACTCGACCGCCTTTTTTTTCAGGGGGAATGGAAACGACTCTCCGCCCACGGTGATGGCCCGAAGGGAGGAGGTGTTATATCGTTCTCTGATGCCGGCCGGCAAATTGATGATCCGGTTGACCATGGTCGGCACAATCCAGGTGGTGCTCACCCGGTATTTCTGTACCAGACGTAGAAACTCCTCTGCGTCAAATCTGGGCATCACAACGACGGTGTTTCCCAAGATGAGCGAAAAGGCCGCCCATGCATAGGGTGCGGCGTGATAAAGCGGGCCTGCCACAATATGGACATCATCATAAGTGGATTCAAAATTGTATGCATAACCGAGCAGGGTATTCAGCCGATTCTTACTGCTCCGAACAACCCCTTTTGGCCTTCCGGTGGTCCCGGAGGTGTAGATCAATGAGGATGCAACACTGTGAAGACCTGTTTCCACCTCAGGAGGGGTATCGGGGGCGTTTCGGATCAATTCATCGAGGTCAAACGCCTCGGGCGGTTTTCCTCCGGGGCGGACATATTTCATCGACCTGTTTACGAGTTTCGGTTTTGCCGCACAAACAGTATCTTCAAATTCGCTGCCATAAATCAAAAGCCTGGATTCAGAATCATTGATGATGTAGGAGAGTTCGTCCGCTTTAAAACGGTAGTTGATGGCAATGGGCGTCACCCCGATCTTACCGGCTGCGATCCACGATTTGAGTATTTCAGGGCTGTTGTGAAACAGGATGGAGATTCGGTCTCCAGGCACGATACCGATCTTAAGAAGGGCATTGGCCAACGCATTCGTATCCCGGTCCAGTTCTTTATAAGTGATAACCTCATCATCCGTTATCAACGCAGGCTTGTCAGGATGCCGCCTGGCGTGGGTGGTAACGCCCAACCGCTCAATATCAAATTTCTTTAAATAGTCGACCATACGCACATCCTCAAGATAAAAGACTCAGGTTTCAGGAACCTCTATGGGTGGAACTTCCCGTTTTTTCGTCATGGGCTTTCCAAAATAGTGCACCACCAGTCCCAGGAGAATCAGGCCCAAACCGATCAGATCGGTGCTCCCCTTTGGGTGAAACACAAGGAACCCGGCAGCCATAAAGAGGATACGGACAGGGATGGAAATCCTTTTCACAAAAAAACAGTACCCCTCGAATCCTGAGCTCAAAAGAATGATCCCTAATGAGGCCGTACCCATGGCCTGAATGATCTGGAGACCGGTTCCGTGGCCGACCAGGGCCGGATTATAGACAAAGAAAAAAGGTACAAGTAGAGATACAAATCCCAATTTGACGGCTTGAACCGCCGTCTTGAGCGGCTTCGCTCCGGCGATGCTTGCCGCTGCATAGGCTGCCAGTGCAACGGGTGGTGTGATATAGGAGACCGAGCCCCAATAGACCAGGAAGAGGTGAGCGGACATCTCATGAATCCCGATGTTCACGAGAGTGGGCGCCAGGAGCATGGCCAGAAATATGTAACAGGCCGATATGGTCAGCCCGATCCCAAGGAGAAAGCTGGTGATCGCCCCGAGGATCAGTAGCAGGAACATGTGGTCACCGCCCAGCCGGGTCAGGGTCCCGGAAAGGCCGTGGGCGGTTCCTGTGAGGGAAAGGGCCCCAATGATCATGCCCACACCCACCAATATCGCCATGAGTTCCGTCAGTATCTTTCCGGTTCCTTCCGTCATTTGAATAAGGACCTTCGAACTCAACCTTGTTTCCTTTCGTAAGTTCGCCAGCAGGAGAAGAGCAACTGAGGCATAATAAGGGGCTAATGCCTCCAACCTGTGAAAAAAGATGATGTATACGAGAAGACCCATTGCCGCCACGTAGAACCATCCCTCTTTGATGGTCTGCCATAGAGAGGGAAGCTCTTCCTTTGGAAGGCCCTTGAGGCCCGCCTTGGCCGCATAGAAGTCGGTCTGGCAAAAGAGAGAGATCCAGTAAAGAAATATGGGCAGGGCAGCGGCTATACAGACTTCTGCATAGGAAACGCCGATGAAATCCGCCATAATAAAGGCGGTGACGCCCATTACGGGCGGGGTCAGCACCCCTCCCTTGGAGGCGCACGCCTCAATGGCAGCCGCATAATAGGGCGGGTAACCTAAGCGTTTCATGGTGGGAATGGTCACCGCTCCGGTGGTAACCACATTGGCAATGGCGCTCCCGGACATGGTGGCGAAAAATGCGCTTGAAAGGATTGATACCTTAGCAGCCCCTCCCCTGAAACCTCCAAGGATAGACAGGCAGAAATTGATGAAGAAGTTGGCCGCCCCTGTGACCTGAAGGGCCACGGCAAAGATCATGTATCCTATGAGCAGCCTGCAAAAGACCTGGGTGGGAAGACCGAAAATGCTCTGCATACCCAGCAGATTGAAACCGAGGATGCGGGCAAAGGAATACTGCTTTGCCATCAGGATTCCGGGACAGAGGTGTGCAAATAAAGGGTATAGGGACACCAACAGGATGATCGACGCCAGCAGGGTCCCCCCGGTCCTTCTGACGGCCTCAATTATTACCGCCCATGTAATCAAAGCTATGATTTTTCCTCCTAAGGGAGGGACTATCACCCATCCCTCAAGCAGAATATCAATGTTGTAAATAAATACATAGATGGGTCCTGCCAGGCTCGCAACGGCCAGGATCGTGTCGTACCAGGGGACCTTGTCTCTTGGGGCATTTTTTGTTGCAGGAAATATCAAAAAGGTGAAAGACACAAAAGCGGCAATCAGGACCGCGAAATAAGACATATCAGGCATCACATAATCGTATATCACGATCTTGAAGACGTGGACAAAAGACAAAAGTGACGCAACGGCCGTGAAGCATCTGAAATACCATTTATAAATACCCTGGAGCTCTCGGTATCTCGCTTGAGGCTTTTCCTTGGGAGGGCTGTCCCTTTTGTTCATATGGAGTATCCTTTATTGTCTGTACGAGTCGGTTTCTCGGTCCAGTTCCTGCAAATAGAGAGGGATTGGATGTCACACATCTCAATCCCCCTCCCGTTTGTAGAATCTGTCTATTTTTTCTTGTATTTTGCCACTCTTGCTTCAAAGGCCTTTAGTTGCTCCGCCTGCCATTTATCCATTTCAGGGGTCCATATTCCCACTTCCTTAAAATACCGGATGGCACCTTCATGATAGGGAACAGGGCTGGGGTTCTTTACCGCGCCTTTTATCTTAAAGGCCGGCATGGCCCTGTGCATATCCTTGTATATGCTATATCCTTTGTCCATGGCCTTGACCACATTATAAATCACGTCAGGATCAACAGTGGCATATGCCCAGAGACTGTAGGGATACCCTCCAACTTCCATGGTTTCACCCTTTGGAAGACCAGGCGCCCTCTTGCAGACCGCAGGGATAAACCATGGGGCCTTTGCCAGGCATCTTTTCCAGGCGGCTTTGTCAGAATGGGGCAATCTGATCCAGGCGGCCTTGTGCGGACCGGCTTGCAGTTCTTTCACCGTGGGGGTAACCGTTGCAGCATAGCAAACATCAACGCTTCCCTGGATTACACCTTTAAGCTGGTTCACGTAACCGCTCTGCGGAACCGCTTTTACATCCTTCCAGGTCAGGTTTCCAAAGGCCATGATTCCTTCAATGGTCCGCATACCGGCGGGCCAACCAGGCACTTTAGGCACCCTTTTTCCCCTTACGTCTTCTATGGTTTTGATGCCCGAATCAGCTCTTGTGAGGAAACTAAGATACAGGGACAATCCCCTCCACACCTGTCTTATAGGCTGTGGGCCCCATGCCTTAGTCCCGAAGTCGGCGATACCATAACTTGCGCACGTTCCGGTCGCACCGGTTAAGATGCTCATTTCACTTTCCCCTGACCTGAGGGGAAGCACTCGCGCCACATCCGTATCATAAGGTTCAACCCGGACCTTCATGGGTGTCAACTGTTCAATGGCCTCCCTGAAACCGCTTGTGAGGGTGTAGCCGAGAGAACCCACCTTATAAGATGTAAATGTGATTAATTTGGGGAGATCACCTGCCGAAGCAGTAGGGATAGCCGGGATAAAGAAAATGGTAAAGAGGAAAGTAATCGTCAAGAGGGTACAAAAGGATTTTTTCATTTTTCGTCTCCTTGTTCGATTAAGGGTTGAAAGGGGTCCATCCTTTACACGTGTTTGCCGTCATCACCTCCTTTTAAGGGTTAGAATTGATATACAGGATCATAAGTCCTTCTCATCCCTGCGAACAACGCAGACATGGAAGGTATCCTTATTGCAGGTTTTACCCATCAAGATTACCGGATTTATCAGTAGCAGATTTTCAATTGACATGAGAAGTTAATTAATTTTATAATTAAATCTTGAGTAAGTTGTCAAGGAAATACTCAGTGTACCTCTCCAGGAGTCTGTCCGGGAAGGAAGTTTTATCTCTTAGATGTCAAGAGTTACGTCCTTGTCCTGCCACAGGCTCCCTGCCACGTGTGCTCTTCCATTCTTGATGTGTTGTTTGATGAGACGTCGGGTCTTTCTCACATCCCTGTCTTTTAAGGCCTCAAGTATGGCAGTATGTTCTTTTGCCGCGTCCCTTATCCTCTCCTCCTGCATGTACTCAGGCCGGTATTTCAGATAAATCTGCTCAAAAATCACCTTGGACAGGTTGTATATGACCTTATTCCCCCCTATTTTGATCATGTGAAGGTGAAAATTGGTATCTTTGATCATGAGGATCCGTCTGTATTCAGGAACCGATCCGGCCTTCACATGCTCTTTCAGTGCCTTTTCGAGATCGCTGATATTCTTGTCCGTCAGGTTTTTTATGATGGCAGGCACAAGGAATGTTTCAAAGGCCTCACGGGCAGTGAACAGCTCACTTGCCTCCACCGGGTCGGATTCTCCCACATAATATCCTTTGTTACGCTCGGAGTATACAATATTGAGAAGCTGCAGTCTGTTTAAGGCCTGTATGATGGGCGTAATACTCATGCCCAGTTTTTTGGCCAGTTCCTGATAAAGAAGCTTCTGCCCCGGAACGATCTCGTGGTGATACATCATCTCCTTGATCTTTCTGAAGGCAACGTCCACCGGGAGTTCCTCTTCTCTTTTCACCTTTTTGGAGACGCGTTTTCTGCCGCTGACAGAGTTCTTTTTCTTAGTCATACAGCTCCTCCTCACTTTATTGGTATAACACGTCAGTGCCCCATCCTTTTTAACTCACCTAAGGGGGCTATTTTCCCTTGAACCGGGGCGCCCGCTTATCAAAAAACGCCCTCCGCCCTTCCTCAAAATCGTCGCTGTTAAAGGCGACGGCCTGCATGACGGATTCCATTTCCAAAAAAGTTTCAAGACTGGCCGGCCACCGGTTTAGGGCAACTTTTATCATGGCATAGGATTGCGTGGGTCCATGGGCCAAACGCTCGGCAAAGGAATAGACCTCCTGTTCAAGGCGTTCATGGGGCACGACCCTGTTAATAAGCCCTATACGCGCCGCTTCTTTGGCATCTATCGGATCCCCTGTAAGCATCAGTTCCTTGGTCTTTGTGATGCCTACGCGAAGCGGGAGAAAATAGTATTGACCCCAGTCCGGGATAAGACCGACCCGGGTGAAGGATATGACAAATCTGGCCGTTTCCGAGGCGATGAGGATGTCGGATGCAAGGGCGAGGCTCACACCCGCCCCTGCCGCAACTCCGTTGATGGCCGCAATAATGGGCTTTTCCAGTTCCACCATGGTTTTGATCAGTCTCTGCCCCTTCTTGAGACGGATTCTTCCGGCCACAGGAGTCACGTCTTTCATGGTGCCTATATCGCCCCCGGCGCAAAAGTCCGCACCTGTGCCTGTCAGTATTACCACACGAACGGAATCGTCATCTCTCAGCGCTGTCAGGATCTCCAAGAGGTCTTCCCGCACCTCCAGATTCAGAGCATTCTTTGTTTCGGGCATATTGAGTGAAATTTTCGCAATATGGTTTTTCTTTTCAAATAATAGATATTTGTATTCCATGCACATCTCCAGCTACGTTGAACTCTCGGGAGACCTTTGAAAAATGCCCAATTTCGTTCCAGATCAAGGCGTGTGAGGATTTCAACCACAGGAATATATAAATATTTCGAGGATTAAAATCTGAACGCAACGCAGAGATTGGACGAAAGGGGGTGTTTTGCAAAGGTCTCCTCGGGTAGGTAATGCTTTCCTTGACTTTCGATTCCGATCATGCGAAAAACGCCCGGACGTATTGCTGCCAATAGTGGGCATGATGACGTAATTTTAGCCCTACCATAAATCTAATTAATAAATCAATTAAATTATGAATTAGATTTTAAGGGGTTCAATGGTCTTTTGGGGGGTAAAATAGTGAGGGCAACTGTGAGCGAAACAGTTACGGGTAAAGGTCCGCTATTCTTTTACGGCTGGGTCATAGTCGGAGTGGGGTTCGTGACCCTGGGGATTACATTCGGGATCTGGTATTCGTTTTCGGTTTTTTTTCTTGCTATTATAAAGGATTTTGGATGGAGTCGCGCTGCCGTTTCGAGTATTTTTTCCATTTTTATCATTTCACAGGCCCTCACCGGATTATTGGCAGGTCATCTTCAAGACCGGTTCGGCCCCCGGGTTGTCATACCTGTTGGGACGGTCATATTGTCTATTTGTTTGGCTATGACGAGCCGAGCCCAGAGCTTATGGGAGTTTTACGTCGTCTATGGTGTGTTTGCGGGTGCGGGTGTCAGCCTGTTGGCATTCTCCTCTCATTCTGCCTTTATACCCAAATGGTTTGCGCGCAAGCGGGGCCTTGCCATTGGGATCGCCATGTCGGGAATCGGTTTCGGTATGCTGTTCCTGGTTCCCCTTGTTGAGAAAAGCATAACGGCTTACGGATGGCGGACCACTTATCTGTATCTTGCCGGATTGGTCCTCTTTGCGGCGGGCCCGTTAAACGTCATTTTCTCCCGGCGAAGACCCGAGGACATGAATCTCAGACCGGACGGCGATGGCCCTGAAGAAACCCCTCAACGCACTCTGAGTCGTATGATAGTAAAGGAGGTGGACCGTGACTGGGCCAATCAGGACTGGACCCTCAAGAAGGCCATAGGAACTCAACGTTTCTGGTTTTTGGTGATGGCATTTTTTTTCGGATCATGGGTATATCAGGGAACTTTGCTTCATGCCATCTCGGCCATGGTGGATTACGGTCTGTCGCGGGAGAGCGCTGCCTATTATTTTGGTATTCTGGGCATTGTCGGTTCAGGGGGCAAAATAGTGTTTGGGTATCTTTCCGATGTCATGGGACGGGAACGGGTCACTGTATTGGCGGGCATCTTTGTGGTAGCAGGCATCTTCTGTCTGATGGGGATGACCAATATGATAGGGCTTTTGCCCCTCTTATTCGCGATTCTCTTCGGTCTTGGGTACGGCGCCGCCGCCCCGGTTTTTCCTTCTATGAGCGCGGATATTTTTCTGGGTAATTCATTCGGTCTGATCTTTGCTGTTATCTGCATCGGGGGGGGAGTGGGAGGTTCCATGGGGGCCTTTATCTCAGGCTTTTTGAGGGATATAACAGGGTCCTATTCGATATCCTTCTACCTTTATATCATAAGCATTTTTCTCTCCTGTCTCTTCGTATGTCTTGCACGGCCGGGGAAGGTTAGGAGGATGGTAGCCCGAAATCCGCTACTACGGGGTTGACGTTTTTCCTGTCACAACACATCGTCGTCTCCTTCCTCCGAGGGCTCACCGGCCATAAAGGCAAGCATGGCGGCAATCAGGATAGCCGCCATACATCCCCATCGAACCGCCCTTATTTGAAACAGGCTGTACAAAGGTGAAAGGATGACCGGAGAAGCGGCATACCCCGCAAACTTGACGGCGTTGTATACAGAAGTGACCGGCTTTCTGAATGATGGACAGGCCTGAACAGCCATGGTGTTGAGTGTGGTCCACGAACTGGCTGCCCCGGTGCCGAACAGCAGGAAAAGGGTGAAATGAACCCAGTAGGAAAACCCAATGAATCCCATCAGTGCAACACAGACTAAGGATAAGGCCGCACTCCCCAAAAAGACCCTGATCCTTCCGAGATAATCTCCTGCAAATCCGGCGATAGGTGAGACGATAACTCCAGAGATCCCTGTCACAGAGAGAAGGGCGCCGATTTGATCGGAGGGGAGTTGGAAATATGTCCTCAGATAATCGGCTGTAAAGGTCATGATACCGATATAGGCTACAAAAAAGCTGAATGCCGAGAAGCTCAGGTAAAGGACGCCTGGTTGCAGCAGGGACTTCTTCAAAATCCCAAAAGCCGCAAGGATGGTGGGGGATTCGCGATCTACCTTTCCCGTGGAGGCGCTCGAAATCCAATAGAGTAACCCTGAGAGGAGAGAAAGGCCTGCGAGCAGGAAAAAAAACCAGGGCCAGCCGTATCGAACGTCTATGGCCCCCGAGATGAAAGGACCTATGGTCACGCCTATGGTGTAGGCCATCCCGAGAGTTCCGATAGCCTTGCCCACGTGCTCTGGAGGGACCAGCTCACCGATCAGGGCCATTATGATCGGGAAGAAGAAGGCTGCACCCATCCCTTGAACCACTCGACTTCCAAGAAAGCCTGCCAGGTTGCCAGAGATACCGCATAAGAAAGCGCCTAAGGCATAAATAATAAAGCCAAAAAGGAGCGTTTTTCGTACGTCAAAGAGCTGAGCGATGGAACCGGAGAAGAGCTGGACCATGACGAAGGGGATCATGTAAAAGGTGATGGCAAGAGAGGCGGTGGCAAACTCAATGGACCATTCGTCCGCCATGACGGGGATAAGGGTGATAATCCCGATGCCCCCCATGGGCCCTATGATTGCACCCAGATATAGGGGTATGAGTTTTTGCAGGTTCAATTTATGATGCGCCGGTAAGAAGCCATTACGGGCAATTGAGTCCCGCGGATGACGAGATTAGGATTTTAGCCATTTATGGATATGCACAATTTATTATATCCATGATTAAGTGAGTCCTTTGAAAAATGTTTAATTTCGAAGTCTGCGCTTATCTAGTCAAGATCAAGAAAGGCAAAAATCTCAACCATAGGAATATATTAGATATTTCGAGGATTGAAATTTGAGCTTGACGCCGAGATTGGCTAAAAGGTGGCGTTTTGCAAAGGTCTCTAAATTTTTATCACGCATATATGGAGTCGATAAGGATGTCAACCCCCCAAATGTCAAACTTTCCCATCATTTTCCGCTTTAAAGCGATTGACGCAGAGAGGGATGGCTGGTAAATTAATGACAGTTTACGACATCACCTTCAATACAGACCCCGGAGGGAAGTCTGATGGCCATATCGAACGTGAATCTTGGTAGTATGCTCAGGAGATCGGCACACAAGCACCCTCAAAAGGTGGCGCTGGTCTCCCATGAAGGCGAAGAGCGGACATACGGACAACTGGACGTCCTCAGCAACCGGTTTGCCATGGCATTCACGAAGCTGGGAATCAAGAAGGGCGATCATGTTGCCGTTCTTTCCCTCAATTGCATCGAAGAGTTGATTGCATTTTTTGGCATCTTCAAGTTAGGCGCAGTTGCCGTCCCCATAAATGCACGTCTGGCCGCTCCGGAGATGAAATGGATTATTGAGCACTCCGATGCGACATCTCTGATCTATTCAAAGGACTTTCAGGCCCGGGTAGTTGAACTCCGGCCAGGTCTTAAACAGATAGAACACTACCTTCTGATCGGTGAAGATCCGCCGGAAAACACGCTCTGCTTCAAAGACGTTCTGGAACTGGGAGATGACGAAGCGCCGCAAACTGAGGTGACGGGGGATGATGAGGCGTTTCTGCTTTATACGGCCGGGACCACCGGGAGGCCAAAAGGGGTTTTATTGACCCATAACGGGTTTATCTGGAATTGTGTCAACTGGATCCAAAATGGTGTCTACAGAGAGGATGACCGCTGTCTTCAGGTTTTCCCGCTCTATCATGTTGCCGCCATAGGGAGCGTGCTGGCCTATTTTTATATCGGAGGGAGCATTTACCTCAAAAAGACCTTTGATCCAAAGGATTGTATGGAAACCATAGAGCGGGAACGGATAACACGCTGGGGAGCAGCGCCCACGGTCTTTAACATGCTCCTTCAACTCCCCGGTATTGAAGAATATGATACGGAGTCCGTTACGCTCATCGGTTCCGGGGCCGCCATCATGCCGGTAGAAATCCAGCGGAGGCTTGGTGCGGTTTTTCCGAGGGCGTTGATTTTTGACACCTACGGCATGACCGAATCATCGGGCGGCATTACGACGCTCCTCCCCGAAGACTTCAGCCGCAAAAATGCCTGCGTTGGCAAAGAACATCTCAATCTGGAGTTGCGTGTTGTAGATGAAAGCGGTTCTCATGTGCCGGTCGGCGATGTAGGCGAAGTGATCTTCCGGGGCAGCAATCTGATGAAGGGATACTATAAAGACGCTGCGGCCACAGAGACGTCCGTAAGAGATGGATGGTTTTACACCGGTGATCTAGGTCGCCTGGATGAAGAGGGCTTTCTTTATATCGTTGACCGGAAAAAAGATATGATTATTACAGGGGGAGAAAATGTATATCCCAGGGAAGTGGAAGAGGTGCTCTACACACATCCCCTGATAGCGGAAGCCGCCGTGATCGGGGTCCCGGATCCGAGATGGGGAGAGGCCATAAAGGCCGTTGTCGCCCTCGAGCCCGATGCAACCGCCTCTGAAAGAGAAATCATAGGTTTCTGCAGAAAAAAGATCGGGGGGTTCAAATGCCCCAAATCTGTTGAGTTTATCCATGAACTTCCCAAGAATCCTGCGGGCAAGATCCTGAAAAAGGAACTGAAAAAGCGCTTCTCAAGCCCCCCTCAATGAAGTGGCATCACATTGTCCAGCCTGACTGTTTTTTCTTGAAAGCGCTACAGTTAGCTTCAAGGTTTTTTCTTGACACCAATAAGATAATCTAATTAAATTATTAATAAAGAATTTAATAAGGTTTGAGAAAGACATCAATCGAGGAGGACAAGCGTATGGATATTCAAAAAGTATTTGTCATGGGATCAGGCGCCATGGGGAGCGGTATTGCCCAGGTATGCGCACAGAAAGGGATTTCGGTGGTCATGTGTGATCTGACCCGGGACGCACTCGACAGGGCGGGCGAAAAAATCAACTGGTCCGTCTCAAAGTTCGTGGAGAAAGGTAAGGTTTTAGAAGACCTCGACACCATTATGGGCCGTATTGAAACTTCCACTGAATACGACAGTGCGGTAGATGCGGATTTGGTAATAGAGGCCGTTTTTGAAAAGATAGAAGTGAAACACGAGGTCTTTAAGAAACTGGATGCTGTTGTTGGAGACAAGACCATTTTAGCCTCCAACACCTCGGCCATTCCCATTACCCAGATTGCCGCTGTGACCCGCAGGCCTGAAAATTTTGTCGGTCTTCACTTCTTCAACCCGGTCCCTATGATGATGGCCGTAGAAGTTATAAAGGGGATTGACACCAGTGACGAGACATTTGAATATGGCGCGGATTTTGTGAGATTCATCGGTAAGGAGCCGATCATGGTCAACCGGGATATTGCCGGTTTTATCCTGAACCGGATCAATATGGTCTCCAATATAGAGGCCATGCGTCTCGTGGAGCAGGGGGTGGCAACGCCTGAGGACATTGACAAAGGTATGCGGCTGGCCTTTGGACGCAAAATGGGGCCTTTTGAGACAGGTGACCTTGTCGGATTGGAGGTATCGCTGATGGCGTACACCAATGTCTATGAAGAAGAAAAGGCCCTTCGCTTTTACCCGCCTTCCATCATGAGACGTAAGGTTCTGGCCGGTCAGTTGGGTCGAAAGACAAAAAAGGGTTGGTATGAGTATAATCCGGACGGAAGCAGAAAAAATAGTTTGCGATAAGGACGGACCATGGAAATCAAGGACAGTGTCGCCATTATCACCGGTGGCGTGTCGGGCCTCGGAGAGGCCGTTGCCAGGACCCTTATGGATGGCGGCGCCCGAGTAGCCCTTCTGGACCTGAATCAGGAGTTAGGAGAGAGGGTGGCGGACACGTTCGGGGACAGTGCCATGTTTTTGCCGGTAAATGTGGCAGACCACAGGGAAGTGGACGGGGCAGTAGAAAAGATAAAGGCCGCTTTTGGCCCCTTTCATATTGTGGTGAACTGTGCAGGAATCGGCGGATCACTCAGGGTCGTAGGGAAGGAGGGGGTTGTCTCCCCTGATTGGTTCCCCAATATCGTGAACGTCAACCTAATAGGCACCTTTAACCTGCTTCGTGCCACCGCGCCAGCATTGATGGAGAATTCCCCTAACGAGGAAGGTGAGCGGGGGGTGTGTATCAACACCTCATCCATCGCTGCCTTTGACGGTCAGATCGGGCAGTCTGCCTACTCAGCGTCAAAGGGCGGGATTGTTTCCATGACCCTGACATTGACAAGAGAATTCGCAAACAACGGGATCCGTATCATGACCATCCTTCCGGGGATATTCGAAACGCCGCTTCTGGGAAAACTCCCCGAAAATGTAAGAGAGCGATTAGGCAGGCAGGTGCCCTTTCCACCGCGACTTGGGAGACCAGAGGAATTTGCATCCTTAGCCCGTCACATTATTGAAAACCCCTACTTGAACGGTGAGTGTATCCGGTTGGACGGGGGACTGCGGATGGGGTTTGGGAGGAAATAAGCAGGTAAAAAGGCCGGTGGTGGGGAACCGGTGTAGATATTTTGAAAGGAGTTCTGATGTATGAACTTTGATTTGACCGAAGAGATCGTTGCCATGCAGGACATGGCAAGGAAATTTGCAGAACGGGAGGTTCTGCCGAGAGTAAGGGAAGACGCTTTCAACCGTGACCTGGTGGCAAAGATGGGCGAATTAGGGCTTTTCGGCTGTGCATTTCCATCCAGGTATGGTGGGGTTGACGCGGGTTTCCTGGCCCACTCGGTGGTCTGCGAGGAGATATCGCGGGCCGACTCGGGACTCCGTTCACTGTTTAACCTTCAGGCTATGACCGTCCCCTATACGATTATGGAATGGGGAACTGAAGCGGCTAAGGAGAAATATGTCAGGGAGCTTGTCTCAGGGCGGAAGATAGGGTGCACCTGCTTTTCAGAGCCCAATGTAGGATCAGATATTGCCGCTACCGAGACCCGGATCGAGGATCGGGGAGACCACTTTCGCATCAACGGCGCCAAGACATGGATCTCTAATGGCACAGTGGCAGACGTGGCCATCGTCTATGCTTCATTTGATCGGGGGCTTAAACATCGTGGGATGTGTGCCGTCGTCGTGGAAACGGATCAGCCGGGCTGGACACCTAAAGAGACCCCCAAGTTAGGGGACAAATCCTCGCCCATTGCAGAGATTCACATAGAGGATGTGAAGACCCCCAGGGAAAATCTGTTAGGCAGATGGGGTGAAGGGTTTAAGGTGGCCATGACGGCCCTTGACCGGGGTCGCATCAGTGTAGGAAGCGGCGCGGTAGGTCTGGCTCAGGCCTGCTTAGAGGCCTCGGTAAAATATGCCAATGAGCGGGTACAGTTCGGAAAACCTATCCGGGAATACCAGCTTATCAAAGGCGTCATCGCAGAAATGGTGTCGATGGTGGAAGGGGCCAGGCTCCTTGTCCGGCGGGGGGCGTGGCTCAATGACCAGGGCCGGCCCTTTACCCGGGAAATCGCCATTGGTAAGTATTTTGCCGGAGAGGCGGTTGTGAAGGCCGCAGGAATGGCCATGGAAGTCCATGGCGGAATGGGATATTCTTTAGAGATGCCGGTTGAAAAATATTACCGGGATGCCAAGCTCTATCAGGTGGGGGAGGGGACGGCAAACATCATGCGGCTTCTTATCGCAGATGATGCCCTCGGAATTAAAAAGGCCAACAGACCCAGGGTTCACGTGCCCGATGATTTCCGCGATTTGGAATGAAAAAGGAGACAAGACAAAACCATGACGCATTTTAAAGTCAATGAGAAGGATATTTTCTTCATCCTTAAAGAACAGCTAAACTACGGAAGCCTGTGCCGACTTGAGCGGTACAGCGAGCTGGATGAAGAGACCTTAGATATGCTGGTGACAGAGGCCATAAAGTTTGCAAAGGGCGCCATTGCACCCCTCCAGGAGATCGGTGAAGACTCGGGCGTCGTCTTTGAGGAGGGACAGGTCCATTGCCCTTCCGAGTTCAGGGATACCTTTAAGCTCTATGGCGAAAATGGCTGGATCGCCGCTTCCCGCAATACCAAATATGGAGGACAGGGGTTTCCCCATATGATGCGGATCGTTATCAATGATCAAATGTACGGGGCAGCCCAGTCGTTCAACATAACCCCCAGCCTGACCCATGGGGCGGCCCATCTGATCGAGAGTTTTGCCACTGAGGAGTTGAAAGAACGGTTTGTAGCAAAGATGTACAGGGGGGAGTGGGCCGGAACCATGTGCCTGACCGAACCCGGTGCAGGTTCCAACCTGGCGGCCACGCGCACGGCTGCCATTCGTGATGGAGACCATTTCAGGATCAAGGGGAATAAAATTTTCATCTCGGCAGGCGACCATGATATGGCGGACAATATCATCCACCTCCTATTGGCACGGATTGAAGGGGCGCCCGAAGGGATCAGGGGTATCTCGCTCTTTGTGGCGCCGAAAATCAGGGTGAATCCTGACGGGTCTTTGGGCGAGCCAAATGATGTTGTGTGCACGGCAGTGGAAAAAAAGTTGGGCCTGCATGCCTCACCTACCTGTGCCCTCAATTTCGGAGATAATGACCGCTGTATCGGGTACCTGTGCGGGGAGGAGAACCGAGGCCTGGCCCATATGTTTCAGATGATGAATCAGGCCCGTATCAACACAGGCGTTACCAGCACCACCTTAGCAAGCCTGGCATACCAAAATGCCCTGGCATACGCAAAAGAACGAATCCAGGGATTGGATATTGCAGGCAGGAAGACCGGATATGTTGCCATAATAGACCATCCCGATGTTCGCCGGATGCTTCTCTGGATGAAAGCAACGGTTGATGGACTCCGTTCAATGATCTATTCAGGGGCTTTCTGGTCCGATCTTTCCCTCGAATTGCAGGAAGGAGATGAAAAGAGGGATTACCAGAACCTCCTTGACTTTATCACGCCGATCATAAAGGCCTACTGCTCAGATGTGGGCTTCAGGGTCTGCGAAACCGCCATCCAGTGCCTGGGCGGCTACGGATACTGCAAAGAGTATCAAGTGGAGCAATTTTTGAGGGATTCCAAAATTGCATCCGTTTACGAGGGCACAAACGGTATTCAATCCATCGATCTCATGGGCCGGAAGATGCGGGTCAATGATGGTGCCCCTTTAAAGGCCTACCTGAAGCAAATAAGAGGGTTTTGTGAGGAGAACCGAAACCACCCCACCCTTGGCTATGCTGTCGGAGATCTTTCAGAGGCGATTGAACGCCTGGCGCAAATGGCCGGAGAAATGTCCGCCATGATGCAGGGGGATCCCTTGCAGTGGGCCTCCCAGACCTATCCTGCTCTCCTCTGTTTCGGAGACGTGACTATTTGCTGGCGGTTGTTGGATATGGCCTCAGTGGCACAGCGGAGGATGGATGAGGGTAAAAAAAGTGATTTCTACTTAGGAAAGATCATGCAGGCCACTTACTATACCGGTGTGACCCTTCCTGTGACAATGGCCCGCCTCGATACGCTTTACAGGAAAGGACGGGAAGTAGTGGAAATGCCGGAAGAGGCATTTTGAAATTTCAACGGAGGTGAGCGATGGATGAAATATGTGGTTTACTTGGAAGCCGTTATCCCTTGATTCAGGGGGCGATGGGCGTCATCTGTAACCCGGAAATGGTTGCAGCCGTTTCAGAGGCAGGGGGCTATGGGCTGTTAGCTTCTGCATTCTTAACCGAACCAGGCCCCCTTAGGGAACAGATCGAGGCGGTAAAAAGGCTCACAGACAAACCCTTTGGGGCGAATCTGATGGCCATGAATCCCATGTCCATGGCCTTTGCTGAGGTCCTTATTGAAAATGGGATCAAGACCGTCACCACCTCGGCGGGATCTCCTAAAGAACTCCTTTCCATACTCAAGCCAGCAGGTGTCAAGGTGCTTCATGTTGTGCCGAACGTGGAGACCGCCCGCAAGGCTGAGGATGCCGGTGTGGATGTCCTTATTGCGGAGGGGAGTGAGTCAGGCGGTATCCAGGGGTATATGGGTGCTTCAACCATGGTGCTGGTTCCCCTAATGGTGGATGCAGTGAAAATCCCGGTAATCGCGGCCGGCGGAATCGGAGACTCGCGGGGATATCGCGCCGCCTTTGCATTGGGCGCAAAGGGGGTTCAGGTGGGGACACGCTTCATTGCATCCAAGGAGTGTATTGCTCATCAAAATTATAAGAGTGCCCTGTGCGAAGGAAGAGAGACCGATACCCTTTTGATAGAGAGAGGAAAGGTACGGGTGCGGGTGATCAGAACGCCTCTTGCTGAGGAATTGGGTCAAGGCATATCGGATACGACCTTCACATTTTCCCCGAACAGCCTGGAAGAGGCA
>Ga0222665_1000705_pt1 | contig 18333 bp, 16 predicted proteins | sample AntAcemetagen653_FD_179853 | JGI IMG/M metagenome (GOLD analysis project Ga0222665, IMG submission 179853) | Saline water microbial communities from Ace Lake, Antarctica - #653 | ecosystem: Environmental > Aquatic > Non-marine Saline and Alkaline > Saline | place: Antarctica: Ace Lake...
TATTTGTAAAATAAAGTGGTTATATATATATATATATATAGTGTGTGTGTGTGTGTGTGTGTGTGTGTGCAACAACTGTGCAGGAACAGCCGTTATGAGATCTTTTATTTATAATAGAATTAAGAATCTGCATAGCTAAAATCTTCGGATGTATAATAAATACGACCCCCACTAAAAAATTTGTTTCCGCTCCTCTAAAGGTCTTTAATTCAATAAAAATTGTTACTCTATGCTAAAAATTGCAAAATTGCAACTTAAAATTAAATGCAACAATCTTGATTTTTATATAATATATGATTATTGTGATTGATTATGAAAGAACATAACGAAAAAATACCTGATCCTAAAGAGCTTGAAAGAGAATTAACTGAATTTCTGACTAAAAAATTTGGAAATAACGTTAAGATTGTATCTCCAATGGTTATCCCGCAAAAAGACGATCTGGAAAAAGAAAAAAAGAGTCCGGGAAAAAAGAAAAAACTTAATTTTGATTTAAAACCTGAAGAACTTATTTCCTACCTTGATCAATATATTATTAAGCAGGACAAAGCGAAGGCTGTTCTGTCTACAAAAATCTGCACACACTTTAATCGCATCAAATATTCAGAAAATGCTCTGGAAAATATCAATGAAATAGTCGGCAGCATCAAAAACAATGTCCTCATGATAGGACCAACCGGCGTCGGCAAGACATACATGATTAAACTTATCGCAAAAAAAATAGGGGTTCCTTTTGTCAAGGGAGATGCGACAAAATTCAGCGAAACAGGTTATGTTGGCGGAGACGTAGAAGATCTTGTAAGAGATCTGGTAAGAGAAAACAACGACGATATCGAGCTCGCCCAGTATGGCATCATATATATAGATGAATTAGACAAAATTGCGTCAAGCCAGAATTTAATAGGGGCGGATGTATCACGAACAGGTGTTCAGAGAGCACTGCTGAAACCCATGGAAGAAACAGCTGTTGATTTAAAGGTTCCGCATGATCCTATTTCAATGCTTCAGGAAATCGAAAGGTATCGCAAAACAGGAACACGCAAAAAACAAACAGTAAATACAAAAAACATACTTTTTATTATGAGCGGAGCCTTCAATGGCCTTTCTGACATAATCAAAAAACGTGTGTCAGAGCAGGGTATTGGCTTTGGCGCCAACATTAAAAGCTCTGAGGAAAAATCTAAAATTCTCCAGCAGGTCACTCCGGAAGATCTTATAAAATACGGTTTTGAATCCGAGTTTATTGGACGTTTGCCTGTAAAGGCTGTTTTTGAAAGATTAACAGAAGAAGACCTTTATGAAATTTTAAAAAATCCCAACAACCCTATAATTCTTGGCAAAAAACTCGATTTCGCAGCATATGATATTAAAGTTAAATTCGAAGATAAAGCTCTTGGTATCCTTGCGAAAAGGGCTTTTAACGAAAATACAGGCGCAAGAGGCCTTGTCAGTGTATTTGAAACAGCCCTGCTTTTGTTTGAAAGAAAACTGCCGTCAACCGATATTAAAAAGATCCCTGTAACTGCTTTTGTTGTTAAGGAGTCTGAAAAAAGTCTTGAAGCTCTCTTATCACCTTTAAATAAAGAAAAGTCAGCCGCAACTTTTAACAGCCTGGCAGCTGCGGAAAAAAAGTTTGTCAAGAAATACCTTGAGGGAAACAAACAAAAACTGAGTGAAAAATATAAACTGACAATGACGAAGTCGCGTATAGATATTACTGCTTCACTCTACTGTAAACAGATAATGGACATTGACAGCAGCGTTAAAATGATAAAAACTTTTTGCGACAAAATTAAAGAAATAGAACTATCTTTTTTCCAAAACAACGATATTAATATAATTATGGAAGAAGATGCTGTTGATTTTATCATTAAACAGTTTATTGATTCAGGCATTAAACTGGAAGAATTCCACAAGCAGCTTATAATCGATTTTGAACTCGGTCTTAAACTCATTAAAGAAAAAACCGGCAAAAACCGTTTTTTTATCACAAAAGAGGCCCTTTTAGGACCGGAGTCTTTTATAAGCAAGCTTACTAAAGATGAACTGAAAAATAACAAGTAATTTTTTATAACTGGAAATAGTCTGTTGCATAAGGACGAACTATTATGTATGTATTTTTTTTGCTTTAACTTAACAGGAAAGGTGCGGGACAATTAATGATTGGAATATCAAAACTTTATTGCGGAACAGTCGAACCTTCAGATGCTCTTCGTTATGAACGTAAATCATCGCAGTTACCTTCCCATCTTCTACAATTTTCCAAAGATAAAAAACCAGTAGTTGTATGGAACATTACAAGGCGGTGTAATTTAAAGTGCATTCACTGTTATGCACATGCAAAGGATCAAACCTTTAAAAATGAGCTCTCCACCGAGCAGGGGAAAATGCTGCTTGATGATCTCGCTCAATTCGGTTCGCCTGTAATATTATTTTCAGGCGGAGAACCAACTATAAGAAAAGATCTGCCCGAGCTTGCAGAATATGCTGTCAGCAAGGGGATGCGTGCTGTTATTTCCACAAACGGCACTCTAATATCCAAAGAAATGGCGCACATATTAAAAGAGATCGGGCTCTCATATGTAGGCATCAGCATAGACGGAGTGGAAGAAACCAATGACCGTTTCAGAGGTGTTAAGGGAGCCTTTAAGGCTGCATTAAAAGGAATTGAAAACTGTAGAGATGCCGGAATTAAAGTAGGACTCCGTTTTACAATCAACAAATTCAATGTAAAAGACATTTCAAATATATTCAAGCTGCTTGAAGACATGGAAATCCCAAGAGCATGTTTCTATCATCTTGTTTATGCAGGACGAGGAACAGAGATTATTAAAGAGGATTTATCCCTGGATGAAACAAGGTCTGCCGTTGATTTAATAATGGATCACACAAAAGATCTTCATGACAGGGGCAAGCCAAAAGAAATATTAACTGTTGATAATCATGCAGACGGCCCCTACCTGTACTTAAGGCTTCTTAAAGAAAACCCTGAACAGGCAAAAAAGGTGCTTGAGCTTCTAAAGATGAATGAAGGAAACAGTTCAGGCATAGGTATAGGCTGTGTAAGCTGGGACGGTGAAGTACATGCCGATCAATTCTGGCGTCATCACAGTTTTGGGAATATCAAGGATCGTCCTTTTTCTGAAATCTGGACCGATACCTCGGAGCCACTTATGAAAAAACTTAAGGAAAAGAAAAAACATGTAATGGGCAGATGCTCCACCTGCCGCTGGCTTGATATATGCGCCGGAAATTTCAGAGTTCGAGCCGAAGCAACAGGCGATCTGTGGATGCCTGACCCGGCCTGCTATCTTACTGATGAAGAAATTTCGTTATAATCTTAATTGTTTTAGACAGGATTAACAGGATATACTGGATAAAGAAAAAATATTCGTTTTCCTGTTGATCAAAAAAATCAAAATCCTGTGCTTTTGTTATAAAAATGTAGGTTACGGGGTAAACTGCTTGAGCCTATTAATACAAAATGCTGATGTTTTTTGTTGTGTTGCTGAAAATTGATATCATCAATTTATTTTTAGTTTATTAGCATATGGCTAATATTAATTAATTTTGCTCTATTTGGGATTATGATTTTATGATTAACAAGATATTATTATCCTGAGTATCCTGTTATCCTGTCAAATGTCCGCCCGAAAGGCGCTAAGTTCAAAGGAATGAATGAATGCTATTTCCAGATTACAGACCAAGACGTTTGCGTCAAAATGAAACATTTCGTAGAATGATACGGGAAACAAGTCTTTCAGTAAATGATCTTATTCTCCCGCTCTTTGTGATTGACGGCTCAGGTGTTAAAAATCCAATACCATCAATGCCCGGCCAGTATCAGTTATCAATAGACAATCTTGTTAAAACAGCAAAACAAGCCTGCGAACTCGGCATACCTGCTATTATGCTCTTTGGAATACCAAAGAGCAAAGACGCTCTTGGGACAAGCGCTTATGCAAAAAACGGTATTGTTCAAAGAGCAGTCAGTGCTCTGAAAAACAAAATACCGGAACTTGTTGTAATAACAGATGTTTGCTTATGCCAATATACAGATCACGGCCATTGCGGCATCTTAGACGGCAATATTATAGATAACGATTCAACACTGGATCTCCTTGCCAGAACCGCTTTATCCCATGCAAAGGCCGGCGCAGATATGGTCGCCCCTTCAGACATGATGGATGGCCGTGTTGCTGAAATTCGCGGCATCCTGGATGAAAACAGTTTCAGCAACATACCAATAATGTCTTACTCTGCAAAGTATTGTTCTGCCTATTACGGACCCTTTCGCGAGGCAGCAGATTCAGCCCCAAAGTTCGGCGACCGCAAAACCTACCAGATGGACCCTGCAAATGCATTAGAGGCAATCAGGGAGGTGACCATGGATATAGAAGAAGGCGCTGATATAATAATGATAAAGCCCGCCCTTCCCTATCTCGATATTATATGCAGAATCCGTGATGAAATTGATCTGCCTCTTGCAGCATATAATGTCAGCGGTGAATATGCAATGATCAAGGCTGCTGATAAAATGGGATGGATAGACGGTAAAAAAGTTATGATGGAAACACTCACATCAATCAAGCGGGCAGGAGCTGAAATGATATTGACATATTTTGCTATCGAAGCTGCAAAAGAGCTGAATGGACATTAAAGGATTAACATCGAAGTCGAATAGGAAAACGATAAAGAAACAGACGAACATCGAACCCTGGTCGCCTCTGGCGCCGCCGAAGGCGGGTAAACATCGAACGTCCAACACCCGCCCGCCTCGCCTGAACGAGACAACAAAAGGGCGAAGAGCATTGAGTATGGCTCGCGATGGCGGGCAGGAGCGACATCATTATTCGACATTCGATGTTCTAATGTTCGATGTTGGACGTTCATCTTTTAAAACAATTTCGTATGGCATAAATACAACCTTTGAAAGGTTACAAAATAACTTATCATGATAGAAAAATTAAATCATACATCGACTCCAAAGCCCCATCAACATGCTGAAAATACAGAAGCTGCCCTGCGCCTTGTCGCATGGGAAACCACACGTAACTGCAATCTTTCCTGCAAGCACTGCCGGGCATCTGCAACAAAAGGACCTTATTCCGGAGAACTTGACACTCAGGCTTCTTTCCGCCTTATGGACCAGATAGCAGAGATTGGAAAACCCATAATTATTCTTACAGGCGGAGAACCCCTTTTGCGCCCTGATATATTCGAACTAGCAAGTTACGGCACAAGCAAAGGGCTTAGAATGGTTATGGCTCCCAATGGAACCCTGATAACAAAATCCAATGCAAAAAAAATGGTTGAATCAGGGATTAAGCGGATAAGTATCAGCATAGACGGCTCTACAAAAGAAAGCCATGATGAATTCAGAGGAGCAAACGGGGCTTTTGAAGGTTCTCTTAACGGTATAAGAATGGCAAAAGAGGCTGGAATAGAATTTCAAATAAACACCACTATTACAAAGACAAACCTTGATCAAATACCTGCAATTCAAGAGCTTGCGATAAAACTCGGTGCTGTGGCCCATCATATTTTCCTGCTTGTCCCGACAGGTCGTGGCAAATATATTGTCGACCAGGCAATAAACGCTGATGAATACGAAAAAACCCTGAACTGGTTTTATGATCAAAGAGAAAAAACCTCTTTACAGTTAAAGGCAACCTGCGCTCCTCATTACTACCGCATACTGAGACAAAGGGCAAAAAAGGAAGGGAAAACCGTTACATTTAAAACTCATGGGCTCGACGCCGTCACCAGAGGATGCCTTGGAGGTACCGGCTTTTGTTTTATATCACATAAAGGCATTGTTCAGCCATGCGGTTTTCTACAGATTAATTGCGGCGACATTAAAGAAAAATCATTTGTGGATATATGGAAAAATTCAGAAACCTTTTTGTTGTTGCGCAATGCCAACAACTTGAAAGGCAAATGTGGAAAGTGTGAGTTCAAAAAAGTATGCGGAGGCTGCAGGGCAAGGGCTTATGAAGCAACCGGAGACTTTCTTGCTGAAGAACCGCTTTGCAATTATCAACCACCATCATGTAGTTGAGAAGGGGAATAAAGACAGCCGGTATATAATGATGGATTAACTATTCTGCTGGCTATCTCCTTAAAAGATGATTCTGCAAGGATTTTAAAAATGGAAATCTTCTTTTCAGGCGCATAAACAGTAGTGATCTTCCCCTTAATACCACCCATTTGACCTGCCCATTCTATTGCATCTTCGAGATTTCCAAGACGGTCTATGAGCCCGAGTTTTTTTGCCTCTTCTCCGGTAAAAATACGTCCATCAGCAATTTTTTCAACTTCAGACAATTTCATGCCTCTTCCATCAGCAATATCTCTAATAAACTGCCTGTGAATCTGATTGGATAAATTCTGGAGGATATCTCTTTCGTTTTTTGTCATCTCATGAACAGGAGAACCAATATCCTTGTACTGGCCGCTCTTGATGACAACAGGTACCATGCCTATTTTACGGAGAAGTTCCTGGAAGTTTGCAAAACCCATGATAACCCCGATACTGCCTGTTATTGTACCAGGATTTGCAATAATACCGTTAGTCCCAGCGGCAACATAATAACCTCCTGAAGCAGCGATGCTGCCCATGGAAGCTACAATTTTTTTTGTCTTGGCTGTTTTTCTGATTTCCCTGAAAATTTCCTGGGACGGCCCTACAGCGCCGCCTGGAGAATCGATCCGTATTACTATTGATTTAATTGAACTGGTTTCACGGAATCGCTTAAGATGATGTATGATATCCCTGGAAGATGCAATAGTGCCGGTCAACTCAAGTATTCCAACCTTTTCTTCTCCTGATTTTAAAATACTGTTAAAATCCCTGTTTTTTACAGCATGCATAAAAAACAGGGATGTGCTGATAAAAAACACAACAGCTATTGACGAAAACACCAGAATAAAAAAAAGAAATGGATGACGTCTGGAAAACATTAAGTTAATTCCAATATATAATATCTTATGGCATCGTAAAAAGTTCCATCTGTAGTTAAATCCGTGACTTTTTACTTAGCCATCTGTAGTTAAATTCGTGACTTTTTACTATGCCATCAATGTTTATTTAACTCATTCTGAAGATTTTCGCGCAGAATATCTCCAAAAGCAGATGTTGCAGAGCCTGCCTTATCTACATATTCACCTAAAAGTCTCTTGGCGCCTTCAACGTTAAGCTGCTTGATTGAAAGACCTATTCTTCTTTCATCACTGTTAATATTCATAACCTTTGCAGTTATAACATCACCTATATTAAATTTGCCGACAGGTGTTTTGATTTTTTCAGTGCTGATTTCAGAAACATGCACAAGCCCCTCTATTCCCTCTTCCAGTTCTATGAAAACTCCAAAATCAGTTATATTTGTGACTGTGCCTGTAATCTCTTTTCCAACCTCATAACGCTCTGCTACAGTAGTCCATGGATCTGTCTGTAGCTGTTTGATTCCAAGAGAAAATCTTTCGTGCTCTTTTTCAATATCAAGAACTATAGCCTGAATCACATCTCCTTTATTGTACAGCTCAGACGGATGTTTTATTCGCTTGGTCCAAGAAATATCTGAAATATGAACAAGACCGTCGATTCCTTCATCTATGCCTATAAAAAGACCAAAATCAGTTATATTCTTAATTTTACCCTCAATTGTTGTCCCTACAGGATATTTTTCGCTGATTACATCCCAAGGGTTTGAAACAACCTGTTTCATGCCGAGCGAAATTCGTCTGTTTTCAGGTTTGATATCAAGAACCACTGCTTCGACAGCATCTCCGATAGATACAACTTTTGAAGGATGGCGAATCTTTCTCGTCCATGACATTTCAGAAACATGAATCAGACCCTCAATACCTTCTTCCAGTTCTATGAATGCACCATAATCTGTAAGGCTTACAACTTTACCGGTAATACGGGAACCAACCGGATATCTTTCAGTAATAGTTGCCCAGGGATCCTCGGCAAGCTGTCTCATGCCTAATGAAACTCTTTCCTTTTCGATATCAAAGCTCAATATCTTTACGGTTATCTTGTCTCCTACTGAAAAAAGCTCTGAAGGATGTTTAACGCGTCCCCATGAAATATCTGTAATATGCAACAGACCGTCAACACCTCCAAGGTCAACAAAAACACCATACTCTGTAATATTCTTTACAATACCTTCAACAACAGAATCTTTCTTAATAGATGCAAGGGTTGCGGATCTCTTTGATTCACGATTCTGCTCAAGGATAACACGTCTGGACAAAACTATATTGCTGCGCTTCCTGTTGTATTTTAAAACTTTAAATGTAAATGTCTTTCCTACCATTTCATCGAGATTGCGGATAGGTCGCAAATCAGCCTGTGAGCCGGGCAAAAATGCTTGAACGCCAATATCAACAGAAAAACCGCCCTTTACACGGGCTAAAATAACGCCATCAAGAGTTTTGTCATCGTCATATGTTTTCTTGATTTCTTCCCAGATCTTTACCTTTGCGGCCTTTTCTTTTGAAAGAATAACACGTTCTTCCTCTTCATCCCAGTGCTCAACCATTACTTCGACATCGTCACCAACGGTGGCTTGAGTATTTCCGCTTTCATCCATAAATTCGCGGATCCGTATCTGCCCTTCCGATTTATATCCGATATCAACAAGAACATAATCCTTGTCGACTGAAATTATCGTTCCTATAACAAGCTCGCCCTCTCCAAAGTTCTTGAAACTTTCAGCATACATTGCCTCAGGGTTTTCCATATCAAAATCATCATCCTGCAATGTATCATCTTCATCTGTCTGTTCTGCATCTTCAACTGTCTGTTCTGCATCTTCAACTACCTGTTCTGCAATAGATGATGGATCAGGCAAATCGTTCTTTTCTGCGTTTTCAGTTAAATCGTTTTCTGTAAGATTATCCATTAACAATATTCCCCCTTAATCTGTATTAATATTGCAATTCATAAGAAATTGCATAATTTTATTCCCATAACAAACCAATAATTATAACACAACATTTAATTTTTCTGACTATTTTAGACTTGAATCCTTGATTCCTCTAATAAGCTACAGGTTCTTTGTTTACGATTTGTTATAGTAGCTTACTTAATATATTCGGGTATGCTCAAAAGCATGGAATCAACCACCTCTTCTGCAGACAGATCTGTTGAATCAATTATAATAGCGTCGCCAGATGGTCTTAATGGAGACAAAGATCTGCTCATGTCGTTCTCATCCCTTTGTTTAATATCCTTTTCAATTTTTTCTATTTCCAGATAAGTTTTTGACGATAATTCTTTATAACGTCTTAGCGCCCTTGTTTTAAGAGATGCATCTAAAAAAAACTTTATCTCAGCATCAGGGAAAACCACGCTACCCATGTCACGCCCTTCAAATACAACACTCTTACCCTGTCCAATTGTTTTTTGCACGCCAAGAAGATATTCTCTTACAACCGGATTGGCTGAAACTGCTGAGGCAAACATCGAAATTTCAGGGCTTCGTATCTGATCGGTGATGTCTTTATTGTTTGACAATAAACAAAGCTCTCCTCCCGCAGGTACAAACTCTAACTTAAGAGACATGCACAACTTTTCAAGTCCAGCAGAATCATCATGGCTAATGCCTCTGGCTTTTGCTTCAAACGCCACCCCTCTGTAAAGTGCTCCTGTATCAATATATCTGTAACCAAGCCTCTTTGCCAGATTTCGGCTTACAGTGGTTTTACCTGCGCCTGCCGGTCCATCTATTGTAATAAGAATTGGGTTCATGAAGTTGGGTTTGTTTCTCAATAATATTTAAATTACTTTCTCAAGCGCCTTAATAAAACGTATATTCTCATCAGGAAGCCCTACATTAATTCTTATGTATTCAGGATAACCATAAGCTTTCATAGATCTGACAATAACACCCTGCCTCAGCATTTTTTCAAAAACCTCATCAGCATTTTTTTTAACATTAATTAAAAAGAAGTTTGCCTGTGAGGGAAAATATTCAATTCCCATCCTTCTTAAAGAATCGAATAAAAAACTCATGCCTTCCTTAACAAGATCCATGGTTTTCTGGAAAAATTCCTTGTCTTCGAGAGCGGCTTTTGCCGCGGCCTGAGCAAGTGAATTTGCGTTAAAAGGCGGTCTTATTCTGTTCACAAGATTCGCTATTATTTGAGGCATTACTCCGTATCCAATTCTAATCCCTGCCAGGCCATAAACCTTGGAAAAGGTTCGAAGCGTAACCACCATAATATCAGAATTAAGATAATCAATTCCGTGTGCGCATGTTCTATCCTGCACAAATTCAATGTATGCCTCATCCACAACAACAATTATATTAGGAATGTTCTCAAGAAATTTTTCAAAATCAGCTTTTGAAAAAATAGTTCCAGTTGGATTGTTGGGATTGCACAGAAAAACCATGCGCGTTTTTGGGGTGATCCTGTTTTGTATGCTTTCCAGATCTATGCAGAGAGAATCATTTAATGGCACATATGCGGGAATAGCGCCAACACTGCGAACCATTATATCGTACATTAAAAATGATGGCCATGGCACAATTACTTCATCTCCAACCTGAAGTAATGCCTTTGCAAGCAGGCCTATAATTTCATCAGAACCATTTCCCAGAACAATATTCTCATGCCCGATTTCAAGGCTTTGAGAAATTTTTCTTATTAAATCATAACCTCTTCCATCAGGATAGCGATTGAGTTGTCCTAAAGCCTCTTTAACAGCCTCAACCGCTTTTGGGGAAGGCCCCAGAGGATTTTCATTTGAAGCAAGTTTTATGGAATCACTTATGCCGTATTCCCTTTCGAGCTCTTTAAGAGGTTTGCCCGGAGAATATGGGTCTATTGACACTATATAGTTTGGAATTTTCAGTTCTGTTTTCATATTCTGTTTGCTGCTTTTTTGCCCTGCTCAATTGCTTCCATATTAAGAGGTATAAACTTGGGCTTCTTTGCAAACTCCTTTTTGACCGACTGCCTCATTAAATCAAAATCAACAACTTTACTCCGCGCCACAAAGGCAGATAGAGCCACTATATTTGCAGCTTTTGGATTGCCCAGCTTTTTTGCAATATCATTAACCGAAACAACAAGTTCATCAATATCGCTTCGTCCAGATCTGATTGGAATCAGAGAACTGTTTATTAATATAACGCCTCCCGGCTTAACTGTTGGCGCAAATTTTTCCAAAGATGGCTGATTCATGGCAATAAGATGCATTGGATTTCTTATTATAGGCGAACCAATGGGTCTGTCACTTATGACAACAGTACAGTAAGCCGTACCTCCACGCATCTCGGGGCCGTAGGAAGGGATCCATGCCACCTCAAAACCCTGCTCCATGGCTGTATACGCAAGAATTTTCCCTATTATAAGTATCCCCTGCCCGCCAAAACCGGCAAACGTCACCTCACTCTGCATTCATGCCTCCTCATTGTGAGACCTTTGCAAAACGCCCCCTTTTGCCCAATTTCTACGTCAGGCCCCAGCACCATCTGCCGGAGCTACGGGGTAAACTCAAATTTCAATCCTCGAAATATTCAATATATTCCTGTGGTTGAAATTTTCACCTTTCTTGAACTTAAGCAAAATTGAACATTTTTCAAATGTCTCATTGTAATTCCAATTACTTTTTCAGCTTTCCTCTAATTTAGTTGTCTTTCTTCCGTATCCTTCTGCTATATCTTTTTTCTTTTCACTTGAACCCTTGAATCCTTGATCCCTCTGCAATCACAACCGCTCAACAAGAAATTAACCTCAACTGATTCGAAAATAATCCTTCTGTTTTAATCAGGTGTTTTAAATTCACCAAGCTTATAATAGGGAAGAAGTGTTTCTTCTGCCCACTTCACCGCTTCAATCGGAGTAAGTCCCCAGTTGGTAGGGCATGTGCTTATCACTTCAACAAAGCTAAAACATTTTCCTTCCAGTTGATATTCAAATGCCTTTTTAATAGCCTTTTTAGCCTTGGCAATATACTTTGGTTTTATCACAGTCTGTCTTGTTATATATCCTGGTGTTTCAAGAGTCGAAAGCAATTCCGCCATTTTCACCGGCATGCCGGTTGTTTTAACCTCACGTCCAAAAGGCGAGGTGGTCGTACGCTGGCCAGGCATGGTGGTTGGAGCCATCTGCCCGCCTGTCATGCCATAAACAGTATTATTTACAAATATAGTGGTAAATTTTTCCCCTCTGTTTGCGGCATGGACTATCTCGCCCATTCCAATGCTTGCCAGATCACCGTCGCCCTGATAGGTAAAAACTGCTAAATCAGGCCTGACTCTCTTAACACCTGTAGCCATGGCCGGCGCGCGGCCATGTGATGCTTCCTGAAAATCAAAGGTGAAATAATTATATGCCAGAACCGCGCATCCAACCGGTGCAATTCCCACGGTTCTGCCACTTATATCCAACTCATCAATCACTTCTGCTACGAGTCTGTGTATAATACCATGAGTGCATCCCGGGCAGTAATGAGTATACTGGTCAGAAAGTGCTTCCGGTTTTATAAATGTTTTGCCCATTACTATATATACTCCTTATAAAAAGATTTTACAGAGTCAATAACTTCTTCAGGAGTCGGTATATCGCCTCCGCATTTTCCATACCATTCTACAGGAAGTTTGCCCTTAACACATCTTTCAACATCTTCAACCATCTGCCCCATACTCATCTCGATGCTTATAACTACCCTGCAGCTTTCCTTTGAAGCAGCCTGATTTACAGCTTCTTCAGGAAACGGGAAAAGAGTCTGCGGCCTTATCATTGCCACCTCGAATCCCTCCTCTTTCATATTATCTATTGCGGTTTTGCAAACTCTGCTCATTGTTCCATAACTAACAACAAGCACTTTATAATCAGACTCTATATTATAAGGTTCGTATCTTACTTCCTCCTGTTTCATCCTGTCATACTTGGCTTTTAATAAAAGATTGTGCTCGTTCAGTTTGACAGAATCCAGAAAAAGAGACTTTACCAGATTACGCTTGTCCGTCCCGCGTGTATCCATGCCGCTTGTAGCCCATTCATCCTTGTTGGAAGGCTCTGACGCAAGATTGTCAGGAAACTCTACAGGCTCCATCATCTGGCCTATCAGGCCATCGCCTAACAGCATCACAGGATTACGATATTTTTCTGCAAGAGTAAATGAAATCATTACCATTTCAACAGCTTCCTGAACACTTGCCGGAGCCATCACAAGTAGCCTGTAATCACCGTGTCCGCCGCCTTTTGTTGCCTGAAAATAATCTGCCTGAGATGGAAGTATTCCTCCCAGTCCAGGCCCTCCGCGCATAATATTTATAAACACAACAGGACACTCTGCTCCGGCAATATAACTGATGCCCTCACTCATTAGACTTATGCCGGGACTTGACGAAGAGGTAAAAACTCTGGCTCCACATGCTGAAGCTCCAAAAAGCATGTATGAAACAGCTACTTCACTTTCACCCTGCAAAAACATACCGCCGACCTCAGGCATACGCCGGGATAAATACTCTGCGACCTCTGATTGAGGAGTAATAGGATAGGCAAAATAATTAAGACATCCTGCTCTTATCGCTGCCTCTCCAATAGCCTCATTCCCTTTCATTAATACTTTTGCCATAATATTCTCCCGTTTATTCCGGCTGTTCCACAGTTTCTTCATTTTCTTCAGTTATGGTTATGGCAACATCCGGACACATCATGCAGCATGTTGCACAAAAATTACAGTCTTCGGGCAATGCCTGATATACAGGGAAATAGCCCTTTGCGTTGATTTCTTCAGATATCTGCAAAACATTTTTAGGGCATACACTCACACAAAGCCCGCATCCTTTGCATCTGTTGGTATCAATATAAAGTTTATACGCCATCTAATCTACTCCATTTTTAAGGTAAGGCAAAAGCCTTTTTCCATGGTGGAACAAGTTGTCGCTCTATTAACAACACAGGACAAGCAAAATGTTTCATATCTATTTTCGGCATCAACTCATTCGAAACAGTAATAAATTTTAAGGACAATCCGCTCTTTTTTGACAGTTTGAGTACAAAATCATAACCTGAATATATATGCTCAACAGTTGTTTCATCTATAAGATTTGCATTGCCTATAATACCGCTTATAGATAATTTTGATGCCTTTTCTATCTCATCACGAATTTTTAAACAGCCTTCGATAGTTTCTGTAAAGGGTCTTAATGGATTTACAACCTGAAGCACATGAACTTTTCTGCCTCTTAATGCATCGCCAAGAGCTGCGAGCACCTTTACCCCTGCATCATTACCGCCTGCATCTAACAGTGTAAGCTGATTCGGCCTTCTGATCATTCCCGCCACAACAGGGCTCAGGATAGGAAGGTCCGCCTGCATATACTTTTCCGGAGGCAAAACCACCTCAATGCCAAGCTCAGAAAGCTGTTTTCTTGCCTCTCGTGTTCTAAAGTAAGGATTAACCAGATCAAGGTCCGCAATACGAACATCTAAACCTGCACGCTTGCGGTCAACGGCAAAATTGATGGAAACCTCTGTTTTTCCGCTGCCATAGTTTCCAACAATTATAACAATGCCTTCCAGATCAATTTTCATCCTTGTGGCCTCTCCGTGACTTAAACACCGCTAAAAACTTTGAATATTATTTTCAATTTTTTCTTATGTCAAGTTATTTCAAGTGTCTTATTACAATATCATAAAATATTTTTTACCTTGATGCATTATACCGCATTTTTCATCAAAATGAATTTTGGATAAAAAAATTCTTAGAGTTTAAACAGGACAACAGTGATATGAATTTTATGATTGTTTTGTGCCGTGGCGCATTTTACTTTTCTTTTTTCGATATTTCTTTCTTATTATCTCAAAACACAAGTTGATAACGGCTTCCAGCGCCCCGCCCCAACAACTGGAGTAATTCCTGTTTTATAAGTGTCTTAAAACAAAGTCCAATTATTTGTCTCTATACAACACTTTTTATCGTTCTATAGAGGTTTTTGAATCACATTAAACACCTCTATAGAACGCCTTTTATTTTTTGCCCTCTTTTAGATCATCTGTTGTTTGCCTTTAGTGCTGCGTCAAGGAGTGATCCGAGCTCTTGAAGACAGATTTTCGAGCGTCTGAATGCTTTTTTCGTCTAAAGGCTTATCAATAGCCTGAAATTCGTAATATTGGTATTCATTCATGTTTCCTCACTTTCATTTTTAGCACCCCTGTCTTGTGTGCACTTTTTTTATTTATCTATAGCACACCCAGAGATCGGATAAAATAGGCATTTCCGGATGCTCATAAGTCAGATCAACCTTACACATTATGTCGCAAATATATTTTTCATGTAAAAAAACGTAAAAATATCTTTACAAACAGTCAAATGTTTAGTATGAATGTATTAAATATCATATAAAATGATATAATCATATAATAAATTAAAGGAGTTATCATGGATTGGTTAGGGGAAAAAATTAAAGATTTGATAAAGGAGAATAATTTTTCCATAGTCAAATTGGCAGAAAAGACAGGTGTTTCCAGGCAGACAGTAAATGACTGGATCAAAGGTCAGGTTCCCAAAGGCAACCATTTAATTAATCTTTGCAAACTTTTCAATGTAAATCCCGATTTTTTCTTTTCCAAAGATTTTGACAGTTCAATATCTGTTCCCGTCCATCGCACAAGAAGGACAGCCAAGGTTACACAGACAATGCAAAAAGATGCGCTTGAAATGGCCAGAACATATGAAGTCTTTTTTAAAAATGATGCGAATTCAAGTGTTCTTCCTGTTGTAAGAGTTCATAAACGTAATGATGAAGTTGCAAAAAAAATTGCAAAAGAGTTGCGAAAAAGGGCCGGCATCGGTCAGGATCTTCCTCCTGATTATGAACATACTTTTTCTCTTTTAGCGTCCCTTGGAATTAAGGTGATATTCCGGTATTTTCCTGAAAAAATTAAAGCATATGCTTTTTACACAAAGATCCATGGACATAGAGTTATATTTGTTAATAACAGCACAAATATTATTGATCTGATTTTTCCAATTTTACATGAATCTGTGCACGCTATACGGGATGAAATCCAGATAAATAACGGTTTTGATAAGGAAGAAGAAGATTTTTGCGACAAAGTAGCAAATTATATTCAATTCCCCGATGAATATGTTCATATGGTATATGATGTCATCCATAGCTTATCTGCAGGTGCCAAGGTAAACAAACTAAAAACTTTCGGGGAAACTTACCGTCATGCTTTATTTGGACTCGTTAAGCAGATCAAAACTATTGATCCAGATTTTGATCTTAAAATAGGAGGCGCTGATTCTAATTTAAAAAAGGGGTTTTCTAACATTGGGGATATTTTATTTCTAAGCAATGATCCCAGAAATTATGTTGCAAAAATTGCAGCACTAAGCCCTCTTTTTACAAGTATCATCCTTAACCAGATTGACAGTATTACTATCAGCAAACTCGGAGAAATGCTTGGAATTGAAAGTGCGCTGGACGTAAAAGCAGTTAAGGATGAATTTATCAGGATGAAAAAGGCGGATTCCTGATATGTATATTCTCTGTGATACTTGTAGCGTATTGATGCTGATAAGGATAGCTCCGGATATGTTTCTTGATGATCGCTATGGGTGTGTAACCGTTCAGGAAGTATTTCAGGAGTTCTTTCGTACTCAGAAATTTAAAACCAAGTATCCTTGGAGAACAAAATATAAAAGCAAAATCAAGGCATTAATAAAATCAAAGGTAGAAACGGGTGATTTTAATCTATATCTGGAGGCAATACGGAATATTATCGTAACCGGTAAAATAAATAAAAGAACCAAAAGGTTTTTCAGCTTGAGTTATATTGATCAGCAAATAGCTGCATGTTCCATTGCTCACAGTTTTAAACTGACAACCGTCGACGACGATCTAAATGACTTTGTAATCCAGGAGTTTTCAGGGAAAACGATTTCTCCATTGGGGATAGTTAATGACTGGATTAAAGAAGGGCTTATTAAGTGGGACGATGACCTTCAATCTATTTTAGAAGATTGGGATAAATGCAATGAACATCCACAGCCTATAAAAGAAATCAAAAGATTTGAAAAACTTTCAGGTTATAAATATGCAGGCCCCAAATGAGCCTTTATTGAGATAAATGATATGATTTTAAGCGGATATAGTTACAAAGAGTTTTGCATTAAAAAAGGAGCATTTGCAGATGCTCCTTTTTTAAAACTACAGCGATCCAATTGTACTTTGATTCGGGAACACGAAAGAAATTGGAAATATTTTTCAGCACTAAGGCCGAAAACGGTTCGCTGCCGACAGTGTATTACAACAAAACGTACTTTCGCACCGTCCGACCGAATTTGTCAAGAAAAATTGTTCCCGGAAAGGATGCTCGCTGATGGCAAAAAATGCCAAACGCAAGATTGTGGGCTGGATTTTCCGTGCATGGGTAACGAGAAAAGACGGTACCCGCGACTGGGCACGCAACCATGGTTATAAAGCATGGCGCATCCCTGTCTACGCTGATTAGCCTGCGATCAAACCTGTTTTAGAAACCGGGATCGCCCCTTCCTGGGAAAAGAAGAGGGGCAACACTTAACAATAAATTTCTTGATAAAGGAGGACACACATTATGTCGGAAACACAAAGTCACAAGCTCGCAAAAATAAAAGCACCAGGTAAAACAGAAGTTCCGATTTCCAGAGGCAGACGACTCGATTCTGCCACAAAAAAGACGGCCACTGAAATTGAACGCAATTGCCAAAATATTGCTAAAGCGGTGAGCAGGTTGAAAGACAGCGGACGGCCAAGAAAAGTACTACAGGTTCCCCAACCGCTTTTTAAAGATGCAGTATCAACAATGAGAAAGAAAGGCGTCAACGGAACAGTTAAAAATCTATCTGGTACAAAACGTACTTCTGTAAGATAAAAACAGACTATTTATAACTTTGGGTATAGGCAGATCTCTAAAATTAAGATCTGCCTATACTGTTTATAAGGCAAGCTATATTTCTCCTTTTTCCAGGAAACTGAAATATCCTTTATGATTGAAGATAATGTGGTCAAGAAGTTTTATTCCCAAAGTTTCACCGGCGTCTTTCAGCCGTTTTGTGATTTGGATATCTTCCTTGCTTGGTGTAAGGCCGCCTGCCGGGTGGTTGTGAGCAACGATAATTGCGGATGCCCGGTCGATTAATGGATCGGCAAAAACCTCTCTGGGATGAACCTGTGTCTTATTGACAAGACCCACTGAAACTATGCGGCTTGCAATCACTTCGTTTGCGCCATTAAGGGATATGCAGAGAAAAAGTTCCTGCTTGCGGTCAGCGTAGTGTTGGATCAAGGGAAGGACATCAGGCGGGAAAGAGATTTT
>Ga0222665_1000706_pt1 | contig 18321 bp, 18 predicted proteins | sample AntAcemetagen653_FD_179853 | JGI IMG/M metagenome (GOLD analysis project Ga0222665, IMG submission 179853) | Saline water microbial communities from Ace Lake, Antarctica - #653 | ecosystem: Environmental > Aquatic > Non-marine Saline and Alkaline > Saline | place: Antarctica: Ace Lake...
TCCCGCAATCTCTGCGTCAGTCTCAGATTTTAATCCTCAAAATACTCAATGTATTCCTGCGGTTAAAATCTTCGTTTTCCTTGACCTTGCAAAAAATTTCTCATTCTCGGACAGCCTCCTAGGTGTGCTGCTAATTCTTGGGTTTCTTTTAAAAGTTCGTTTTTTTTGTTACCTATTTTTTCAGAGACTAATAATATGTATAGATAAAAAGATGTTTTATACGTGAATGTGAAATTATTCTTAAAGAGGTTGTGTTCTTTAATTCTATCAATCTGATTAGGTGTTGAAAGTTCTGAAAGATATCTTAATAATTGAATTAGAGCATAAAATGCATTTTGGTCGCTTTTAACTTTAATTTCACCTAAAATGGGAAAGGAATTCTTACAATTAAACCCTATAAAATCGATTCCACCAGCGCCAGACTTTCTCCCTGCTTTGGAGTTTGTTTTTGTGACACGATGTGTAGGCACTTCTCTTTCTATATAGTTAAAATTATATTCTGAATCACCGACTTTAATTTCAGGATTTCTTTCCTGAAATACTGAAATTACGTCTTGTGTGTTTGAAATAGTTGCGACTTCAATTGGCAAAGGTTTTCTATAAGAACCAGGAAGAAAAGCCTCATCAATGTTTTTATATTCAGCGAAATGTTTTTTACTTTCTTCATACAAGGAGATTAATCGCTTATATTTCTCTTTCCTGTTAATATCTTTAACAATACCCAATTGTGTGTCTGTTGAAAGGCCTAATTTTGCTAAAGATTCATAAAAATTTCTAAGTTTGGTAATTGGAATTGTTGTCATTTTATAATCCTTTCATACCAAAAGGATGGGTATCACATCTTAATTAGCACATTAGTGGAAGTAGAAGAAAATTAAAACAAAATGGGTTCTATTCGCATCAACACCTCTTGCAGTAAATCCTTTGAACATTTGCTGATGAAAGAGGCTTTTCTTGCTTTATAATCTAAAGAACGCAGTTGATCTGCCATTATTTTTCCTGTAATTTTCATTTTAATTGGAATGGTTACATAAAATGGGTTTTCACGTTGAGTATTACTGACGGGACAAACAAAAATAAATCCAATTTTTTGATTAAACAATTTGTGACTGACAACTAAAGCAGGCCGATTCCCCATCTGTTCATGGCCTGCTTGAGGATCAAAGTTGAGACGAATGAAATCACCACGATTTGGAGTATAGCTTACCAAACCTCCCCCCCCTCAGGTTTGCCCCATGAAATTTCTTCTACTGGTTCTTCCTCTACCTGAGACAGTAATGCTTTTAGAGTATATTTTTTCTTACGAACAGGGACTAAAATTAGTTTTCCATCTTCCATGTCACAGCGTAGCTTATCTTTTTCCAGTAGCTTCAAAGAATCCAAAATATGCTTGGGAAGCCTGATACCAAGTGAGTTTCCCCATTTACCAATTTGCACGTCTATACTGCTCTGCATAATAGCCTCCAAAAATCAATGATAGACAATGTATATTATTGATAAGGTTGGTGTGTCAACAGTAATTTGTTAGACTCTCATACAACTATAATTGTAACTACTCACTTAGTCAGGCTGAAGTTGTTTGGTCTGAAGGTTGAAGGGGTCAGAAAAACACGATTGCAGTATTGTGGCAGTTACAATTATTTTATTTTATTATAAAAACATTCTCTTTAAAAACCTAAATCCTGTAAAGTCTTAACTGGTTGTTATCAGGCATTTTTTCGTTTGTTTCTTTTAATTTCAGCTCATTAGATATAACCGCCACAGAAGAACTATCCCTGTTTGAATCAAAATATTTTCCAGTAACTTTTATAACCTTACTTTTGGTTAATAAAAGAAGCTTTTCTTTAAAAGCCTTTCTCTCTTCATCTGATAAGGAAACAATTTTTCTGTAAAATGCCTTCTGCGCGGCAGGCCCGGGCGGATCAGGTCTGTCTATCCCGGAACATACCTGCAAAATAGCTTCCTTGACATCCTCGTCAGTAAATTGCCCGGAATTTATAAAATCTGCCGCACTGTCATACACTTTAAGTGTATCAGATATATGGGGATCTCTGTAAGATCCGAAATTAAACACACCGTCTTCGGAATTGTATATGGCAAATCCACCGTATGCTCCTCCTTTTTCTCTGATCTCACGATGAAGATACATTGACCTGAGCATTTTGCTTATCACAGACAAAGCAGGAGCATCTTCATGCCCCATTCGCACAGTCTTAAATACCTGAGCCACAAATGAAACAGCAGTCGATGTGCTCCATCCTTCCCTGACAATTTCATTATCAGGGTTGATTTCAGAAGCAGTAGAACAATCTGATTGCCCGTCTTGCAGGTTATTCTGTATGGATTCTACCATAGAAGAGGCCTCTGACAAGGGACTATCCTCGCCTATCAGGGCGATTTTAACATTATTTTTTGCAAAAATATTTTTACCTGTTAAAAGCAAACCACTGGATATGGATTTCAGTTTATCGTCGGAAAGCTCGCTGGTTATTTCTTTTATGGTTTGAAGCTGATGAACACCGTGCCACATTTCGCTGAGCATACATGTTTTTGAGAGATTTCTGGAAGCAAGCATCATTGCCAGACTGTGGCCGTTTTGAACAACCATGGATTCAAGCCCTGCCCTGTATTCTAATAAAAGGCTCTTTAATCTGGAAAGATCTGAAAAATCAAATCTGCATACAAGTTCCTGAATGATTTCAAACATCTTTTTCTGGTTTCTGACAAGACATTTTCCGCTGAAAGATATAAAAGGCAGACAAGAACTTTTTTTTTCAAAGCTCGTGCGCGAATGAGAAGAGGCTCCAATACCCCCTGTATAAGCGTCAATAAGCTGAGCCATTTCCGTATAATCCCTTACCGCAGTACCCATTCTGGGAAAGGCAAAACAGAAAAAAGGCACAAGGGGAAGCAAATGACTTCTAAGGTCTAACCCACCTGCGGCTGCCTCAAAGTAAAAAATACCCGAGGTCGGCTGATTATAACAGACACACTCTGTATTGTATCCGCCTGTCTCTTTTATACTTTTAATCGAAGGGGGAATATCTTCCAGCTGAAGAGTAGGAAGGCAGGAAATATCCTCTATGTCTTCCTGAAGCTGTTTCAATGCTTCAGCATCCTTTTTTATTTTATCTATTTCGGAGCTGCTTAATGATGCCTTTACAGCATCAAGTTCTGCGGCGACTCTCTTGTTTTCCTCCTGTTCCACAAGCTGATCAGGAATCAGTGTAAAAAGAACCATGTGAGGATTATCCAGAAAATAACTTTTTATCCTGTTCTCAAAAAAAGATCCTTTGGAAACTTCTTGTTTAAGCCTGTCAAGATCTGCATCAAGACGCAAAATCCTTTCAGTATCCCCGCCATGAAACCAGCATCCTGAAATGGTTAAAAGCAATTTCAAGCCATATGGATAGGGAGTGTTTGTTACTTCCCTGCGATGAAATTCTAGCTGATGAATGGCAGACTCAATCAGTTTTTTATCAATACCTTTATTTACAAGGCTTTTTAAGGTATCAAAGACAATAGTTTTAATTTTTTCTGCATCAGACTCATGCACATCCTTAAGCCCGAATACAAACATTGTATCCCGGTTATCAGAATGAAAGCCTGTTCCATCAGACAGTGCGGTTCCAAGCCTGGAATCTATCAAGGCTTTGCGAAGTGGAGAAGCTGAATTTCCTAAAAGAATCTGTTCAAGAAGAGTAAGAACCAGAATCTCGAAAAAATCCTTGATATCCGCAGTCAGCCATGCATTGCAGACCTGGCATTTTTTTGATGGGTCTTCGCCTTCACCAAGTGGATATTTATACACTGCCTTCCTGGGTTTGTCCCAGCGTGGTTGAGAAGAAACACCTGTTTTTGGATCAATACGATCAAAATTTTTCAAGACCTTTTCTGTTATAAAAACAAGATGATCCTTTAACGGCATGTTCCCGTATGTATAGAAAAAAGAATTGCTCGGGTGATAGTGCCGGCTGTGAAAAGCTTTTAGCTGCTGATAAGTTAAACTTGGAATTACAGCAGGATCTCCGCCTGAATTATGGGCGTAAGTTGTGTCAGGATAAATAGATTTTAAAAGAAACTGTGTTAACACCTGATCCGGAGATGACATGGCGCCCTTCATTTCATTATAAACAACGCCTTTATAAACAAGCCTCTCAGAATTACCGTCTTTTGAATCATCTTCTATTTCCAGACGATGCCCTTCCTGTTTAAAACTAAGCTCATCTATACTGGGATAAAACGCGGCATCGAGATAGACATCCATGAGATTATAGAAGTCTTTTCTGTTCTGGGTGGAAAAGGGGTACATGGTCCAGTCAGAAGAAGTAAAGGCATTCATGAATGTGCTCAGGCTTCTCTTTAGCATGGAAAAAAACGGATCATGAACCGGAAAACTTTTTGAACCTGCCAGGACAGTATGCTCAAGAATATGAGCAACGCCTGTTGAATCAGTTGGAACAGTTTTAAAGGCTACGCCGAATGTGTTTTCCTCGTCGTTTTTACTTATATGGATATGTTTTGCGCCTATAGCGTTGTGCTCAAGCTCATAAAAAACCGAGTCTATTTCCTTAAGTCCTGCGATTCTCTTAATAGAATAACCGCATATATTATCGCCCTGTTTCAGCCCGGGATTGTTTGGGTCCGAAGTTTTATTCATATTTACTGCCTTTCAAAACATATCATTTGCCATATCTGACTTTTCCCAGACTGCGGTTTTTAAAGCTGAGATCAAAAGTGAGGTAAAAAATCATGATCAGAACTTATGAGGCAATATAAATACCCCGGCTCTTACGCTTAATTTTATTTGTTTGATCCAGACGAAAAATAATATTGCGAAGCTTTTTCTCTCCGAAATCAGTCTCAGCCTTTATCTGGGCGAAACCTGCTCCATTTTTACAGGTCTTTATAAAATTCAAAACAGTATCTGAAGCTGTTGCAGATTTGTTAGCCGAAGTTTTTCCTTTGCCGGAAACTTTGCCGGGAACACGTCTGTTTCTGACAGGATTAATTGAGGATTTGATCAGCTTCTCCAGCTTATCCATTCTAAGCATAAGACTCTCGAAGTCTCTTTTTGTTGGAATATTATACTGCTGCATGAAAAATTTCACCATTGCATCAAAACTTATAAGTTTATTCTTTCGTTTTCGCATAATAACCTCCTTATAATAAATTACGGTTCTTTTAGCGATTAGCTGATCCAAGGGGGAGAAGTTGTCCTGGCTAATTCCATTGAATAAGTAAAATATTAACTATATGATCAGGTTCTTCTCCAATTTAGTTGGAGAAGAGGGTCCAAGGATTCAAGTGTTTGTTTTCTAAAGACTTTATCAGCGCCTTTAACATTCTTTCGCTTTCTGCAATGTCTTTTTTTAGCGTACCCAATACACCCTTTTAAATTAAATCTAAATCCCCTGCTAATAATATCTGCGTTTCCAATTCACAAATAGAACCATAAGATATGTAAAGCATCCTGATGTAATCCCTGGTTGTCTTTCTTCCATATCCTTCTGCTATATTCGAAGGAATAGACACAACAGATCTTCTTATTTGTGAAGTTAGACCGTATCTTTCTTCCTTTGGAAATTTTGCTGTTATTCTATATATTTCTAAACAGAGTTTGTATGACTTTTGCCAGACTTTCAACTCTTTGTAATTCTTTAGCCTTTTACTCGAATCCTTGACCCCTTGAATCCTCTGGGATCACACCTGCTCAATTGGAAATAGCCCACTTATTTTGTCTTCTCGCCAGAGGCGAGCAAGAATTAACTACAACTAATCTGGAGATGATCCTATGATCATAGCAACTCTTTTGGAAATAGCCCTAAATTACTAATTGACGACTAAGTAAAAAATGAGTACTTAATAATGTAAAAAAAGTCAAGCAATCTTGATGGCTTCGTAAAAAGTCCCATCTACTGCGTTGCAGCTTTTTACGACACCATCAAAATTTCAGGTTAACATTTAAACAGCAAAATACTGATGAAAAAAAATAAAATATGGCAGCCAGGCATAAGCCCAAAAGAAAATATTCATCAGATTATCACCCGCCTCAAACAGCTTCAGGGTGAACCTAATCAAATTGCCATGGGAATGGGAATCGGTATTTTTGTTTGTGCGACCCCGACTTTTCCATTTCAAACTTTCCTGGCAATAGCCCTTGCCTTTATTTTAAGGGGAAGTAAAGCATCTGCTATAATCGGCTCATGGCTTGCCGCGCCTGCAATACCTTTTTTTTATATTGGAAGTTATAAATTAGGCACATTTATTTTAGGCTATTCAATCCCGGTTACTCTGGATTCACTGTCGATCTCAAAACTTGCAGATATGGGATGGGGTGTAGCTACTGTAATGTTAACAGGGGGAACTGTGATAGGACTTTTACCCGGAATTGCCGGATATTTAATCACATATCATATTTTTAAAAAAATACGCTCACGAACATCTTCGCCTGAAAAAACATGAGCTTTTTCAATAAAATTTCGCTGAACTGAGGCAACATAATGACATCGCCAAAAACAATTCTTGCGGCCCATAATCTGCATCCCAAAAAAAAATTCGGGCAAAATTTTTTACATGACCCCTCTTCTGCGGAACGGATAGTGACCCTTTCTAAAATTACCGCAGAAGATGTTGTTCTGGAAATCGGCGCCGGGCTTGGCTCTCTTACAATACCAGCAGCAAAAGCAGCAAAAAAACTTTATGCAGTTGAAAAGGATGGCAGATTAATCAATCTTTTGAAAACAGAAATTTTTGCAAACAGACTTTCAAATGTTGAATTAATAGAAAAAGATATAATGAAATTTGACATCAAAAATATGGCAGAAAATGCCGGCAAAAAAATAACCGTTATTGGAAATCTTCCCTACAACCTTTCTTCTCAGATCATTATAAGGCTTATTCAACTCAGATCTGTTTTAGTTAAAGCAGTTTTTATGTTTCAGAAAGAACTTGCGCAACGCATCACTGCTCAGCCGGGCAGAAAAGATTACGGCCGGCTTACTGTTATGCTTAACTACTGCACAACCATAAAAAAACTGGCTGATTTTGAGGCACATCAATTTTTTCCAAAACCAAAAGTTGATTCACAGCTTCTTGAAATAGGGTTTCCGGAAACCATAAAATATCCTGCAGATGATGAAGAATTGCTTTTCAGGGTCATAAAAGGAGGATTTTGCCAGAGAAGAAAAACCCTTAGAAATGCTCTGGCAGGAAGCGAAATGGATATTGATACAAAAACAGCGCAAAACATGCTGGACGAGGCAGGCATAGATTCTTCCCTGCGTGCCGAGGCCCTGACAATCTCTCAGTTTGTCACATTAAGCAATACATTTAAAAGGCTGCAAAGTCTCTAACATGACTTTTTAAGCCATTCTGCAAGACGCCTGAGACCTTCTTCTGTTGATACACGGGGAACATAACCAAGATCTTTTCTGGCAGCGCTTATGTCAAACCAGTGGGCTGTGGAGAGTTCCTCTGCCACAAAACGCGTCATTTGCGGCTCCCCGGACAGATTAAACAATCTGTAGCAAACCTCAAAAACAGCACCTGCCAGCCATGCTGTTCTTCTCGATATTGAATGTTTTACAGGGGCAAGGCCTGCTGCTTTTAAAATATTATTTACCATATCCCAAAGCAAAACAGGTTGTCCCTGGCTTATAAAATAAACTCTGCCTGAAAGCCTGTGGTTTTCTTCCAGTCTGTCTGCAGCCAGAATATGAGCGTCAGCGGCATTGTCTATATAGATAGTATCTACAAGGTTTTTGCCGTCTCCAACCCTGACAAGACTTTCTGCTCTGGAAATAATTCTCGGCACGAGATGATTATCTTCCGGGCCCCATATTAAATGGGGCCTTAATATAATTGTCATTAAACCATTTCTTGCGGCTCTTATAACAGACTGCTCTGCAATTGCCTTTGTTTTTGGATAATGAGCATGAAACTTATTCGGATAACCAATTGACTCATCAATTCCCTGCATGTCTGTTCCGTTAAAAACAGCACTTGGAGAGCTTGTATAGACAAGCCTTGGAACCTTATGCTTAATGCAGGCGCCAATAACATTTTCAGTGCCCGTAACATTGGTTTTAAAATAATCCGAATAATCGCCCCAGACTCCTGCCTTTGCAGCAACATGAAAAACAAGATTAACCCCTTTGCACGCTTTCTCAACAGCATCTTTATCGACTATATTGCCTTGAACCTGCTCAATGCCCAGAGATTCAAGCTCCTGGTAAAAACTGCGTGAAAAACTGCGGACGTGATCACCTCTTTCTACAAGACGTCTTATTATAGCCTTGCCTAAGAAACCTCCGCCTCCTGTAACGAGAACTTTCTGTGCCGCTTTTCTTGTCATATATTTTCCCCAAGGCTTGAACAAAATTGAACATTTTTCAAAGGTATCGCATTGATATTGACAACAAATTCAGTAAAATATACTATAATCAGAAGAAAAAATAAAGTAAAGAACAAGGCCATAAAAAAGATATAGCAGAAAACAAAAGAATATCAAAAGCGCTGATAAAGTCTTTAGAAAACAAATCCTTGGGCCCTTTTCTCCAGCTAAACTGGAGAACTAACGATTGACAATAAATAAAACTTATGCGAAATTTATCAGGTAGATATTTTTATATTTTGTTTGCGGTGAACAGCAATGCTTCGGCATCTTCCATTCCACAGCCCAACAACTGAAAAAGCACTGATTATTTAATAATGCCAACTGAATCTTATATCCTGATTGCCGGATACATTTTAGGCTTTTATATGTCATGGAATATCGGAGCCAATGATGTCGCCAATTCAATGGCTTCTGCTGTAGGAGCCAAGGCGATTACTATTCGCCAGGCAGTATTTATCGCAGGAATCCTGAATATAGTCGGCGCTACATTTATCGGAGCACATGTTACAGACACAATCCGTAAAGGTATTGTATCTACAGAAATTCTCTCTGATCCGCATCTTGTAATTATCGGCGCTTTTTCCGCCTTGCTGTCTGCCGCTCTATGGATAAGTTTTGCCACATGGAAATCTCTTCCTGTATCTACAACACATTCTATTGTGGGAGCCATGATCGGTTTTGGAATAATGGCAGGGGGTTTCTCTGCAATCAAATGGGACAAACTCATTGCTGTAATCATGAGCTGGTTTATATCTCCGTTTTTCAGTCTCATAATTGCCTTTTTAATGTTTAAATTTATTGTAAGACTTATTATATCAAAAGAGGATGCTTTTATAAGGGCGCTTAAATTTTCTCCTTTGTTTATCGGCATTACTTTTTTCGTTGTCATCTTATCATTTCTTTTTAAAACACCTCTTGGGGAAAGACTTTCAGTCAGCACTCCAGAGGCATTGTTCATAGCATTTATTTTTGCCGTAATTTTCGGATTTGCCGGAATGCTGCTTTTAAAACGCTTTATTAAAAACAAAGAAAACGGGGCGGAAGACATATTCAGGAGTATTCAGATTGGGACATCGTGCTATGTTGCCCTGGCTCAAGGTGCAAATGATGTGGCCAATGCAATAGGTCCACTTGCAGTAATTTATTTCCTTGTAAAAACAGGCGATATAGGTGTTAAGGTTCCTGTGCCTTTTTTCCTTCTGTTCTTCGGGGGAATAGGAATTGCCTGTGGAATTGCCATGGCCGGCAGCCGGGTCATGGAAACCGTCGGCAAAAAAATTACTACTCTCAGCAACACACGTGGTTTTTGTGTTGAATTTTCTGCTGCCACAACCGTTCTTGTTGCTTCAAAAATGGGTCTTCCTGTTTCCACAACCCATGCGGCGGTTGGAGGAGTGATGGGTGTTGGGCTCGCACGCGGAATAGCTGCGGTAAATTTCAGAATAATTTTAAAGATCATGCTCTACTGGGTTCTTACCGTACCTGCTGCGGCCATAACAAGTATGATAGTCTTTAAAATACTTAAACTGGTTTTATAAAGGAGATAATTATGCGCATACCTTTATTATCGCTGTTTATCAAATCGCCATTTAGCGGCCTCCTGGAACACGTAGAAAAAGTGATAGAATGTGTATTTGCTTTTCAACAGGCCATGGTGTGTCATTTCGAAAAAGAATGCGCAACCTTTGAAAACCTCAGAGAAAAAGTCAGTAAACTGGAAACTGAGGCAGATATCATCAAGCAACACATACGCAGAAATCTGCCAAAAGGAACCATGGTGAGTGTTGATAAATTTCTACTGTTCAGGTATTTAAAAGAACAGGATACAGTTCCTGACAGAGTAGAAGATGCGCTTGACTGGATTTTTTTTAAACCCGAACCGGGAATTCCGGAAGAGCTTAAAAAAGATTTAATGCTTCTGATTCGCTCAAATATTGATTCTGTCGAGGAAATGCGCAGGATGGTATTAGAAGCAAAAAAGTACTTTGAAACCTTTAATGAAACCCAGCGTAATATGGTCAAAGAAATCATCCGCAACATACGCGGCAAAGAACATGAAGCAGATACAGTGGAGGATAGGCTCAAACAGAAAATTTTTGCGGTGGATTCAGACCCGGTTTCAATCTTTCATCTAATGAGACTGGTTGAAATAATAGGCTCCATAGCAGATCACGCTGAAAACGCGGCCGATCTAATGAGAGCTATGATCGCAAAATAATTAAAGCCTGATGGCGTCGTAAAAAGTTCCATCTACTGTGCTTGTCCGCCTCAGGCGGGTTGCAGTGATTTTTCAGACTCTCAACATACTATATGTATGCCTTCGATCCTGAAAAATAACTACGCCTTGTATATGAACCCTGGTCGCCTCCGGCGCCGCCAAAGGCGGGTAAACCTTTTTACTTAATGCTTTGATTCGTAAATACGGTGACGTATTTAATATATAGGTGTTAACCCTATATGAGTTGAAGACTTATAAGTGAGCTAAAGTGCCTAAAATGCCTAAAGTTAATGAATGCGCCTTTGGCGTAGCTAATTTTATATAAATTAATGGAGCGAAGCGACACCTTAACTTTAGGCACTTTAATATACTTTAGGCTTCCTGAAAATTGGACAATGAACCTATAATTATACGTAATCGTATTTAAGAATACGTGTGTTAAGGCATCTGCAGTTAAATTCGTGACTTTTTACGATTTCATCAATCTTGGTTAAAAAATTCCTTTTCAACGGAAATATCGCTTTTATTTCTTATTTGTGTCAACCATTCATCAAAAAACCGGGTCCTTTTCTGGCTCAGCAATACTTCCTTTATATCCGCCCTTATCTTATCAAACTCTTTTAAATCAGCATCTTTTCTTTCTTTGAACCTGACTACATAATAGCCCTTTTCCCCTTTGATTACATTTTCAGGCAATTTCATTTTATCGGAAAGATTAAATGCGGTTTCAATAATTTCTTTTTCCGATCCAATATCAGGAACAGGCTCATTCCGCTTAAAAAAACCTGTGCTCTTTAATTCTAAATTATATTTTGCAGCCTCTGCACTCATCAAGACACCTTTTTTTAAACCAGACAAAAGTTCATTTGCATCAGCATTCGCCTTTTTATTCTGCTTATGTTCTATCAGGTCAGCTGTGATTTTTTCTTTTAAATCTTTTAATTCAGATATTTTCTCGGATTGTTTTTCAATTACCTGCAGGATATAATATCCATCCCCAAAATCATGTATATCGCTAATCTCCATATCTGAAAGACCAAAAGCAACGGATGCAAACTCTCTGTGTTTTTCTATGCCTTTAACAGGGCCATCTGCTGTAAAAAAATCTGTTGCCTGCAGCTTGATTTTTTTTTCACCAGCAGTTTCTGCCAGGCTGTCTCCATCAACAACAGTATCAAAAAGAGATTCCGCATCATCATAAGCAAGAGTCCTTGCTCCTTCATAGATAAGTTTACTGCGTATTTTATCTTTTGCTTCATCAAAAGTAACAATCATTTCTTCATTGATTTTTTCAACCTTTATAATATGCCAGCCAAACATCGTGCGAACAGGCTGGCTTATCTCTCCGGATTCCATGGAAAAAGCCTTGTCAGCAAAGGGCTTAACCATTGCCTCTCTTCTGAATGCGCCAAGGCTGCCTCCATTCTCTTTACTAGGGCAGTCGGAATACTTTTTAGCCATATCGGCAAAATTTTTGCCGTCTTTAATCATCTGCAAAATACCAAGGATTTTATTTTTTGCCTTTTCAACAGCTTCCTCACCAGCATCCTTGTCGACTTTTATGAGTATATGCCGTGCTTCAACGGTTTTATACTTTTTAAATTCTTCCTGATGAGATTCATAATAATCATTAATTTTTTTATCGGTAATATTTATCTTTGAGTTATAATTATCCGGATTAAAATGTAAGAAATCGACCTTTACCATGGGTTCTGTTTTATAGTTTTCTTTGTGCTCAGCAAAAAAAGCCTTAATTTCTTCATCATCAGAATTGATATCTTTATATCTGCCCGGTTCGAAAAGGACATAATCTAAGTTTACCGACACATTGCCCCATTTAAACCATTCCATAGCTTCCCCGTCTGAAACCATTACACTGCCCAGTAAAAATCCTCTAAGCTTTTCTATAATCATAAACTCTTTTTGATTAAGCTCAAACTCCTCGGGAGCTAAACCATATCTACTTAAAATACTTTTATAAAGACTCTTGTCAAACACTCCGGATTTCTGAAATGCTTTTATCCTGCCTACAGCAGCAGCAAGCTCCTCACTTGTAACACGAAAACTGAGTTTTTCAGCCTCCTGAAGCAAAAGTTTCTTGTCTATAAGCCTGTTTAAAGCCTGTTTTTTTATCTGAAGCATCTGCAGCATTTCGTCATTTAATTTATTGCCAAATTTCTGACGAAACTGTTCGATAAGGTTGTTGTACTCGCTTTTATATTCTTCAACGGTAACAGAATCTCCATTGACAAGGGCAGCTCTGCCTCCCTTCTGAGCACGAAAGCTTCCAACGCCCCAGAACACAAAAACAATTACTATGACTCCCAATATAACCTTAATCAACCAGCTGCTGGCATAATCCCGCATTAATTTGAGCATTATAATTCACCTTTATCACAATTTGGAATAGTAAAATCTTTCAACTTTGATGAACTCGTAAAAAGTCATTTGTAAGCGACATTGAGCAGTTTTGGAAAAAGATTCGGGTTGAGTCTGGCGTTAAAAATTGCAAGTTGTTTGAGGGCGTTAGCCCGAGTTTTTGCAATTTAGCCAGAATGAATCTGAATCCCAAAAATGCTCACAGAGCGAACAAATTTTACTTTTTACGACACCATCAACTTTAACCAATTAGATTTAGTGGTTTAACCCTTCGATCAAATTTTGTTCCAACAGTCTCGGAACAAAATTCACATAAATATTCATACTTATCACCTTCAGGAAGAACAAGGAGAAGACGTTTTCGGACAGGAACCGCCTGTTTGCATCTGGGACAATAAAGCTCTGTTGCATCAAAATCCTTAAACATATCATTTGGATTTTCCTGCTGAGCATATCGTGTATCTTTTTTTGGGAAATTTTGTAAACCCATTGGATATCCTTACTTAAATTCCTTAGAATTTACTTAATAAAAACAAAAAAACCTTATAAAATAGCTATTGACACCTTAAACTCTTTTTGTTAGTGATTGCGTCTTACATAAATGTTTCGGGGCTGTAGCTCAGATGGGAGAGCGCATGACTGGCAGTCATGAGGTCAGGGGTTCGATCCCCCTCAGCTCCACCATGAAATTCAGGCACTTAGAGATAAGCTAAGTGCTTTTTTTATGCTCACACTTTGGTAGAAGTGTCAATGCAAGTTTTATAGATCGCTGAAGAATTTTTTATAAATTTTATAATGCTGAGTCTCTTTGTATGAAATGTGATCGATTGAGTCATTGTCAAAACTGTAAAGCTCAGCCTGTCTGCAAGACATAAGTATAGGCGAATGTGTTGAAATAATAAACTGAGCATGTCCGTCAACACTCATTTTGATCAGCACATCTAACAAATCCAGTTGAGTTTTCGGTGACAGTGCAGCCTCAGGTTCATCCATAAAGTGCAGACCTTTAACCTTATATATTGATTTAAAATAGGCCATGCATGATTGTCCATGAGATTTATCTGTAAGTGATTCGCCGCCATAATACTCTAACATGCCCGGGCTGCTGATTGCCCAATCATCTACAAGCTGCGAAAAATTACGGAATAACTCGGGAGAAAAAAAAGACCCTGGTACTGAACCATCGACCCACTGTATATCAAGGGCGTGCTGCAGCATGTTCTCATAGCGGTTAAAATTATATTTTGTCCGCTGCATACCCTCCCATATATGAATGTTGCATCTGCGGCACAGCGCTTTAAGCAGAGTTGACTTGCCGGTACCATTTTCGCCTGTAAAAACAGTGATTGGACTGGACAATTCAAGCATGTTCGTATGCTGCAAGACAGGAAGATTAAATGGATATGAATCTTTTGTTGGGAACAGGCTTTGGTTGATTATTACCTTGCTCAAGTGCATGGAAAAACTCCTCTGAATGGACAAACCCGGGATAACAGGAATGGCAAGTTGAAATTTTCACCTTTCTTGAACTTAAGCAAAATTGAATATTTTTCAAAGGTATCTTTTCAAGTGTTTCAAGAAGCCTAAAAGGTGGGCTTAAAAACAATGGTGCCGAAGGCCGGACTTGAACCGGCACGAGTTTCCCCACTACCCCCTCAAGATAGCGTGTCTACCAAATTCCACCACTTCGGCATTTCCAAAGGTTTTGAAAAAAATAAAACTTATTCAGCAGTTTTTGCCGACTCTGGATTTTCAGGCACAGGCAAAGTGCTTTTTTCAGGTTCGGCAGGCGCCGCTTGTTTTTCAACCGGAGCTTTTTGTTCGATCATCACAGAATCTCCGATTCTATGCGACGAGATATAAGCAAGCCCCAGTGATGTTAGCATAAATATAATTACCGCGGCTGTTGTAGCCTTGCTAAGAAAGGTTGACGCGCCAGTACTCCCGAAAAGGGTCTGGCTGGAACCACCTCCGAAAGCAGCGCCCATATCTGCACCCTTTCCGGTCTGCAGCAAAACTATCATAATGAGGGCTATGCATACGATTATATGTGTTATTAATAATAAAGTTGTAATCATAATTTTATATTCAAAAATTAACTATTTTACTGAATGTTTCAGGGTTCAAGCTCGCGCCTCCAACAAGCGCGCCATCAACATCGGGCATTGACATAAGCTCTTTTATACTATCAGGTTTTACGCTGCCTCCATACAATATTCTGATGGACTTGGCAAGACTATCACCAAAATTCTTTTCTATTAATGAACGTAAAAACTTATGAATTTCCTGAGCCTGCTTACTTGTAGCTGTTTTACCCGTACCAATGGCCCAGATAGGCTCATAAGCTATAACTAAAGTTTTTATATCATTTAAAGCCAGATTTTTTAATCCTTTTGTTAGTTGTTTGTCAAGAACGAAAAATGTATTATTTGATTCACGTTCCTTTTCAGATTCTCCTACACATATAATGGGTACCAGATTAGCCTTAATCGCCGCCTTTATTTTTTTGTTAACCGTAATATCTGTTTCCCCAAAATATTGACGCCTTTCGGAATGACCAATTATAACATATTCGCATCCAGCTGATACGAGCATTGCCGATGATATTTCACCAGTATAGGCTCCTTCGGGCTCCCAGAAAATATTCTGCGCGCCAAGAGCAATATTGCTTCCCTTTAAAATATCTGAAACAGGTACAAGTGATGTAAACGGAGGGGCAATCATAATATCAGAAGAAACCTTGCCATCTGTCAGTTCAACAAGCTTCTGCGCTGTTTCCACAGCTTCCGAAGATGTTTTAAACATCTTCCAGTTTCCAGCAATAAGTGACCTGCGTTTTTCCATTAGTTGTGTCTCCTTTGCATAAAAACGGCCTCTAAAGCTGCGCCCCTATCATGGCGGCAAGATCCACCATCCTGTTTGAATATCCAGCTTCATTATCATACCAGGAAACCACTTTTACCATATTATCAATAACACAGGTTGTTGGCGCATCAACGATGGAAGATAACGGAGAACCATTATAATCAATTGATACCAGAGGAAGTTCACTATATCCCAGTATGCCGGAAAGCGTTCTTTCTGAAGCAGCTTTAAGAGCCTGATTGATATCGGAAACAGTAACTCCTGCTTTTTCCACTGTTACTACCAGATCGACAAGAGATACATTCGGCGTTGGAACCCGGATTGCGAGTCCATTGAGTTTCCCCGATAATTCCGGAATCACAAGAGCAACTGCTTTTGCAGCGCCTGTTGTGGTCGGAATCATTGACATGGCTGCGGATCTTGCCCTTCGCAGATCTTTGTGGGGAGAATCAAGAAGGCGCTGATCCCCGGTATAAGAATGTACGGTGGTCATCAGTCCTGCCCTGATGCCGAAATTTTCTAAAATCACCTTTGCAACCGGCGCAAGACAATTTGTGGTGCAGGAAGCATTTGATATAATGTGATGTTGTGCAGGATTATACTGGTTCGAATTAACTCCCATGACAATCGTAATATCAGGATCTTTGGCCGGAGCAGATATAATAACCTTTCGAGCCCCTGCAGCAAGATGTTTTGACGCACTTTCACAATCTCTGCAAATTCCAGTACATTCCATGACAATATCAACACCAAAATCCTTCCATGCAAGACTGGCAGGATCCTTTATAGATGTAATGCCGATTGATTTTCCTGCTACTTTAATTGACTCTTCCCCGGCCTTAACCTCAAAGCCAGGTCTGCCATGCACAGAATCATAGGCAAAAAGATGGGCCATTGTGGCTGGATTTGCAAGATCGTTAATTGCCACAACCTCAATTTCAGGATTATTAACAGCGGCCCGGAGAATAAAACGTCCTATTCTTCCAAAACCGTTTATGCCTATTTTAACGCTCATAATGTATCCTTAATCTAAAACACCGAACTATATTCGTTTATTCCCCTTTAAAATAGCACTTGCAAGAGAAATGCTCCTTTTGCCAAAAGCTTCAAGATCGTGCCCTATTTTAGCGAGTTCGGTCTTTTTTCGAGAGCTGATTGCTTTTAACAAAATGGGAAGGTTAACGCCGGACAGGACTTCTACCTTTCCCTCTTCAAGAAATGAATAACTGAGATTGGAAGGGCTTCCTCCAAACATATCAGTTAAAATAAGTACGCCCTCGTCTGTTTTAACCTTTTTTATTGCTTCTGTAATCTTTAAGCGAAGAACATCTGCCTTTTCATTCAAGTCTATGGAAACGAATTCAATAGATTCAGGTCTGCTGCCCAGAATGAATTCAGCAGCATCAATTAATGCATTTCCAAGCTCTCTGTGCGTCACAATAACTATACCTATCATAAAATTCCTTATTATCTTTATTTATATCCTTGGTTTTTAAAACCTGTCATCCTCTTCTTTTATAATAGAGAGAATTTCGAGACTGTCAGAAGCTTTCATAAGCTTTTCCTTGAAAAGGTCATTCTTAAGAATTCTGGAAATCCTGGCAAGCAATTTCAAATGAAGACCTGTTGAATTTTCCGGGGTAACCAAAAGAAAAAAAATGTAAGTCGGTTTTCCGTCCATAGATTCAAAGTCAACCCCCTTACGGCTGAGGCCAAAGCCAAGAACCAGAGATTTCAGATCTTTTAGTTTGCCGTGAGGAATACCTATGCCTCCTCCTATACCAGTACTGCCTAATCGTTCCCTTTCAAGCAGTACTCTCATGACCTCCTCATGGTTTACACCGGCTATACGGGCTGCAGGAGTAACAAGCTCTTCAAGCACACCCTTTTTGTCATTTGATTTAAGATCAATAACAATTACTTCTTTATTTAAAACTTCAAGAATTTTCATTTTATGTTCACCGAAAGATTTTGTTAATATTTTTATTGAGCCAAAACTCGGCTGTAAAACACTTCTCATGTTGAGACCTTTGCATAACTGCCATTTTCCCGTGATGCGGCGTCAGTCTCAGATTTTAATTTGTACTGGGCTGAATCAATCCATAATGGCCATCATTTCGGTTGTAAAGAACATTAACCCGCTCTGTCCTGGCATTTGTAAATACAAGAAAATTGCTTTTCTTTATATCCATCTGCATTACAGCTTCCTCTATATCCATTGGTTTATATTCTATTTTTTCGATTTTTATTTCTTTTTCAACCTCTACGTCATTATTAGTAGCGTCTTCGACAAAAGCATTTTTTTCTTTTGTTTTTGAACTGCTCCTGTGGCTTTGGCTTCTGTTTTTCTCTTTATTTTTCTTTATCTGTTTTTCGAGTTTATCAAGCACCATATCAATGGCCGAATACATATCTCCTGTTTCTTCTTTGCTATTTATATTCAGTCGGTCTCCTGTAATAT